>CABDXR010000349.1_pt1 | contig 128325 bp, 120 predicted proteins | sample 3421411 | NCBI WGS metagenome assembly CABDXR01 (sample SAMEA5534336, study PRJEB31848) | metagenome | biome: tundra; feature: field; material: soil | place: USA | collected 2013-05 | depth 0.15 m | reverse complement strand
CAACAAGCTTGGGATGGGCGTCGTAAGCGGAAGCAAAGCTGTAGACCGACAGGGCGACGGCAGCCGCAAGGCGTGCCAGAAGGAAACAGAAGTTCGGGACGAAAGGTCTGGGGGACGATCGCATCGCGAAGGTAGTTTACACAGGGGAGCGGGTTGGGCGAAAGGAGGTCGATTCCACCGCGTATCGTGATCTACTATTTCAATTATGGCCTCTACCTTAGGTTCGCCGGAACCGTTGGCCACCGGATCCCATGGTGCCTACAAATGGCTGACCACTCGGCACGAACTCGACGACATCCTCAGGCTCTGTCCAGCTGTTGTTCTGGGAAAATACCTCGCCATTACTTCAATCGACAGCGGCCATCTGTCTCCGAGTACCGAAGAGAAGTTGGCTGGTTGGGAGAGTCGCCTCGGCATTGCCTACAGTCCCTTGGTTCAATCTGTCGAAACGTTGCCGCGGGATGGATGGGACGAATGGTATGTCTTCAGGCAATCGGTGGACTTGGGAGTTTCACGGCTCGGTAGCAATATTTTTGACCCTCCGCTACAGCCAGGGGGAGTTGGCGTCTTCGTGAACTACTGCCTCGCGCTGCACCGTCCCGAGATGAAGGGACTCATAGATCCCTTCTGGCAACAACTCGACTGGATTCAGCCCGAGTCGTACATTGCGGACAACGACTACCTGACGTTTGTGAGTCGTGACGAGAACCTTTTCGCTGCTGTCTGCGAAACCCTTAGTCGTATAGGCGCGTAATCTCTCTGGTGCGCCAGCCGATTACGACGAAAGTCATCGAGCTTCGCTCGACAGGACAGCCGAGGGCGGCTGTCCCCACATGAGCGTCTCCGCCCGGCGTGCATTCCGCGGCTCTTTTCCGATACATTAGGTAGTTCCCCATGCTTGATCTGAATTTCGTTCGCGAAAATCTGCCCTTGGTGGAAGAAAAGCTGCGCCAGCGCGGCATGGATCCGGCTGCCGTGCTCAAGGACTTTCGGGAAGTCGACACGCAGCGCCGGCAGGCCATCACCGAGGCTGAAACCAGCAAGGCTCAACGCAACAAGGCCTCGGAAAAAATCGCTAAATTGAAGAAAAGCGGTCAGGACGCCAGCGCTGCGATGGCCCAGACGAAGGACCTCCGAGAGAAGATCCAGACGCTGGAGAAAACTGCAGCTGATCTTGATGCCCGCCTGCGCGATATCCTCGCGGGCATACCCAATCTGCCGCACGCGAGCGTGCCTATCGGACACAGTGCCGAGCAAAATGTCGAAGTCCGTCGCTGGGGCTCGCCGCCGAAGTTTGACTTCACTCCCAAAGCGCACTGGGACTTGGGCGCCGAACTCGGCATCCTCGATCTGGAACGGGCAGTAAAGCTGACCGGCGCGCGCTTCGCAGTCTATTGGGATCTGGGCGCGAAACTCGAGCGAGCGCTGATGAACTTCATGCTCGATCTGCACACGCGCCAGCATGGATACACCGAGGTTCTGCCGCCCTATCTGGTGAATTCGGATTCAATGTACGGCACCGGGCAACTGCCGAAGTTTGCTGCCGATCTGTTCCGCGTGCCGCACGGCGACAAAGATCTGTGGCTGATTCCCACCGCGGAAGTCCCGGTTACGAATCTCTATCGCGACGAAGTCCTGGATCAGGCGCGGCTACCGATTTCGCTCACTGCCTACACGCCGTGCTTCCGCAGCGAGGCGGGATCGTACGGAAAAGATGTGCGCGGCATCATCCGGCAGCATCAGTTTCAGAAAGTGGAACTGGTAAAGTTCACGCGTCCGGAAAACTCCTACGAAGAACACGAAAAACTCACGCGCGATGCCGAGGAAGTTTTGCAAAAGCTCGGCCTCCACTACCGCACCATGGCGCTGTGCACCGGCGACATGGGGCCCTCCTCCGCAAAGACCTATGACATCGAGGTCTGGCTGCCGGGACAGCAACTGTTCCGCGAGATTTCGTCGTGCTCGAATTTCGAGTCGTACCAGGCTCGGCGGGCCAACATTCGGTACCGTCCCGAAGGCAAGAACAAGACGGAATTTGTGCACACGCTGAACGGCAGCGGGCTGGCCGTAGGCCGCACCTGGGTCGCGATTGTGGAGAACTATCAGCAGGCCGATGGCAGCGTGCTGATTCCCGAGGTGCTGCGGTCTTATGTCGGGGCAGAACGCATTACGCCGAAGAGCTTCTAGCTGCGAGCTCCCAGCTGCGAGCTGAGCCGAAGAACCCGACGGGGGACTAGCTAGACGCTAGGAGCTAGACGCCAGGAGCTAGTAGACTTGCAGAGAGCGGAACTCACGACCACCGCGCCCAGCGCGCCCCTGCCGATGAACGCCATCTGGCGAACAATTCGCGGATACATTCTGTGGCAATACGAGCGTGGCACGCTCCACTACGACATCATGGTTACACTGATTCTGATCTTTGTTCTGTTCTCACCAGGCGTGATCAACTTCAATGACAAACCCATTGCGCGGAATCCGCATCCGACTGAGGTAGTCGTGAGGGCCGATGCCGAGGGCCGCCTCATTTACCAAGTCGCGGCGAGCGCGGTCTCGCCCGGCGACGACCAAGCGGTTCGCGGTCAGTTGCTGCGCATCATCGAACCAATCTCGGGTGCGGTCTCGATTGTGAGTTACGAGCCTGTTTTCGATGGCAAAGGCAAAGTTCAGAGTTACAAAGTTTTGGCCCAGCGGGAGTAGCCGCGGCTAGGGCAGCAATTCGAAAAAGCGATTCGAAAAAGAAAGCTCGAATGATACGTTTCGCTCTCATTCTTAACATCGCGCTCGCTTGCATGCCCTCAGGCTTTAGTGCGGCGCCGCCGGCAAAGCCCGCCGATTCCGGCAGCCTGGATGCGGTCCTGAAGAAAATGGACACCGCCGCCGCCAGCTTTCGCAACGCACAGGCCGACTTTGAGTGGGACACCTACGAAAAAGTGATCGATGAAATCGACGAGATTCAAACCGGCACAATCTATTACCGCCGCATCGGCAAAGACATCGAGATGATGGCCGACGTCAAGATGGCTGGAAGCGACCGGGCCAATCTGAAACCCGAGCCGAAATATGTGCTCTTCAGCAACGGCAAGATCTCCATGTATCAGCCCAAGCCGGACCAGGTGACCGTCTACGATCTCGGCAAGAACCGCGTCGATCTCGAAAGTTACGTTGTGCTCGGCTTCGGAGGCAGCGGGCAAGATCTGCAGAAGGCATTCGACGTAACTTATGTCGGCGCGGAGACCATCAATGGCGTCGCGACTGCGAAGCTGCAACTCCTCCCCAAGTCCGACAAGGTCCGCAATACCTACAATCGAATTTTTCTTTGGATAGATCTCGACAATGGGATTTCGGTGCAGCAGCAATTTTTTTCGCCGCAAGGGGATTACCGCCTGACCAAATATTCGTCCTTGAACGAGAAAAAGATCCCGGACGAGGTTTTCAAGCTAAAGACCACGAGCAAGACGCAGACGATTTCACCGAAGGGTTAAGTTGTTGAATTTAAAGAACAAGAAGGTGTGCTGAGAATTGCACCTCGGGAGCTATACTGGCCCCACCTTCAGTTGGGTTTATTCATGGCCAAGGTTTTTACGATTACAGTTCCTCCGAAGCTGGGCAACAAGCGCAGGGAGCGTACCTCCGATCCTCGTTATGTGGACGGCCAGCGCTTGCTCGTGGAAGCCATGAAGTATCTGGCGCAGATCGACCCGGTGCAGAACCGTCCCGCGATCGAATTCCTTTCCGAACACGTCCGCACCCGCTTCCGCATGAGCGACTCGCCACTGGGATAAGCCCATCGCAGTTGCGAGATTGCTTGGTCTCACAGCAAAAATAAGGGGGGACGGCTTTCGCAGTCCCCCTCTGCTAACCTTCCGCACCTAGAACGAGTACCGCAACGCGAACTGCATCACGCGCGGGGTCGTCATAGTCTTCGAATACTCACCAAAGGTTGAGCCGCTCGACACGCTATTGTTCCCGATAAATTGCATGCTGCCTACGTCCATTCGCGGGGTATTCGTGGTGTTAAAGACCTCCCAACTGAATCGCACGTTCTGATGCTCGGTAATCGCCCAAGCCTTGGCGAGGCCGGAGTCGATGCCGAAAAAGCCGGGTCCCCGTAAATTATTCCGCTGCCCAGATTCTCCCGGATAGGCGTGGCGGAACAGCGTACCGACCTGATTAGGATCGCCTTGAAACACATTCGGGTTTCCACTCGGGTCGGTAAAGGTTCCGGTCTTTGGTTTGGGACCGACAAGGATGTCGGACGAGGTCAACTGCCAGTTGGTGGACCAAAAACCGAGTCCAGGCTCAACCGTGAAGGGATAACCGCTCGTCCAACGATAAATCCCCGTCACAGTCCAGCCACCCAAAATGGCCTGACGAATGCCGTGGAGATCGCCAGCAAAATGCTTACCCCGGCCAACCGGAACTTCCCAGACCCAGTTGGCATTCACTTGATGAGTCGTGTCAAAGTCGGAAACCGATCTTAACGCTTCCGGAGCCCAGGAATTTATGACTTGACTGGCAAACCCGAAGCCCTGGAATTCGTTGATGCGCTCAGCATTGGATCCCACGTCGATCGCTTTTGAATAGGTGTAGTTCACGTCGAAATCGAGTCCCTTGCCTTTGTGGCGAAGCATTAGTTGCAGACCGTTATAAGCGGCGTTGCCGATGCTGCGCCACGCGTACAGCGACGAATATTGGGAGTCGAAGAACGCGTTGGGCCCGAGTTTCGAACAGGATGGCAGGCAGTTTTCCGGAAGGTCCAGGTAGAACAACGATGTGGTTTCATTTCCGACGAAGCAGGAATTCATATCGTATATCGCCTGGGTCGCCGTATAGTTCGTCGCGCCGGCGCTATCTCCTGGGGCACACCCCAAATTTGCGGTGCTTCCCGGGGGACCGAAGCCCAATTGCCCAGCCGCCCCTGGGAAAAGGTTCTCCCAGTACGGAATGGGCGCAAGACTGTTGATATCAGTACCCGCGTTGTAGGCCTTCGAGAGAAGGGTCATTGCTGTGAAGTAGTCCGTTTTTGAGGTGGGGTCGACCAGGTCCAGCGGCATCGCAAGGTCTACTTCCTGCAGGAGGTGGTGCGACATCCTCCCAATGTAGGACGCCTCCACAACAAATCCATTTTGCAGCTCTCGGGTCAGCGAAAAATCAAAAACTTCCGAATAAGGCGTCTTGATCTTGTTGTCCATTCCCCAGGTAATTTCGAACCCACCGGTGTCGAGAGTGCTGGGTGGAACGAGGGGGAACGATCCGGTTGGCGGAGCGATGACCAGGCTGGAAGGGATTGTGTTGAATCCACTGAACCGAGGAGCCGTATCCGGGGTTAAAACGCTGGCCGGATTTGAAAGTGAGGTGGTAAGGCCAAACGAGCCATTCTTGTCGAACGAGTTGACGATACCCTCGCCGTAGTGATCGTAATAAACTCCGAATCCACCGCGAACCGAGGTTTTTCCGTTGCTGCCCAGCAAGTGACTCAGCCAGCCAGTACCGCTTGAACTAGGAGACCAGGCAAACGCAATGCGAGGCGCAATGTTCTTGTAGTCCATAGACCAGTACGGATTTCCGTTGTTGGCCTTCCCACTCAGCCCGATCTGTAGCAGGGGAGCATAGGGCTGGCCCAGCAGCATATCGTTCGCACGCGTGTTGAACCAGTTGTTAATGCTGGTTGTCGGCGAAACCTGGAGCCCCGTGGTTTCGTAGGGCGGCTGCAGCAGGGTGTAGCGCGCTCCGAAAGTAAACGTGAAGTTGGGCTTCACCCGCCACGCGTCTTGCAGGTAGGTCTCGACTTCGTTGGATTTGAAGTGTCGATTTGCCGGCGCGCCCACTGGCAGCACGGAACCGGTTTTAGTGCGGTTGTAGTTGGAGAAGCCTTCCGAAATGACTCCAGCCAGCGTCGACATGGCCAAGTCGTAGGCTTGTCCGTTCGCGACGGCAGGGTACCCGAAGGCGGCAGGATCCAGACTCTGCCCGGTGTTGGCAAAACCCGAACCGGTGAGCCACGAGGGGTTGGTTTCCGCACCCAAGAAGGACAAATCGTTGGCGGAGCGAATGTCATTGATAATGCGCCAGTTCGCCCCGAACTGAAGGGTATGGTTACCTTTCCTCCAGCTCACATCATCCACGAAATTGTGCGTGGGGGCATTGACGATGTCGGTGCTGCTTTCGCCTTGGGGAAAATCCAACCCGCGGAAGGTAATGACAGGTTGCGTTTGCAAGCCGGAGCCACTAACGTCGGGACGGATATAGCCGTAGCGCGCGTTGTTGATCACGTTGTTGTTGATCGTCCAGACATGACCAATCGCAAAGGCCTTCGCATTGTTCTTATCCGTAACGTTGGCTGGCTGTCCGGGAAACTGCGGGGCGCTGGTTGTATCGGACGGCACGAAACGATCGTTCTGCAGATTGCCGCGAACATACAGGGTCTGATGGGAGGTTAAGTTCGCGTCCAACTTAAGAATGTAGGTATCCAGTTTCGATGGGACAGCAGCCGGGAACGTGTAACCAACGAAGTTCAAGCCGTCTCCGGCCGCCGTGCTGTTAGGGACGGGATAGCTCTGCAGAACCGGTAACACTGCTGGATTTACCCCAGGGCCCAACGGACAGGTCCCCTGGCTCGTGCAATTGGGGTCCATCCCTGCAATCTGGGTGGAATTGAGCTGTATCAGCTTGCCGCTTCCATCCAGGTATTGGATCGTGCCCGATCTCAGCAACATGCTAGGCACGGTGCGGGTCACCTGCAGATTTTCGTGGGTACGCTGCCCCTCGTAGGCCGCGAAAAAGAACAATTTGTCCTTGATGATGGGTCCACCGACGGCCGCACCGAAAGTGTTGCGAACCAACTGTCCCGGCTTGTTAGGCAGACCAGAGCCCAATTGCGCTTGCTCGTTAAACCAGTCGTTCGCCTCGCCGATATTCGACCGGTTGTATTCATAGAGACTTCCATGGACTTTATTGGTTCCGCTCTTCGTGATCAGCGAAACCTGCGCTCCGGAGGAGCGCCCTTGGTCCGCGTTGGAGTTACTGGTAGCCACCCGGAATTCTTCGAGAGAATCCAGGGTGGTTCGAAGAGCGCCCTGGAAAGCGTTTCCATTATTAGCATCGTTGTTGTCGACGCCGTCCAGGGTGACGTTCGTCTGGTCGCTGCGAGCGCCATTTACGGAACCGCCGCGGCTGTCGTAGGACTGGTCGACTTCCTTGCCGCCAACATACGAAACCCCTGGTTGCAAGCTCAGAATCCACACCGCGTCACGGCCTTCCGACGGCAGATTGAGAAGTTGCTTCGACTCAAAGGCATTGCCGATCGAGGCATCCTGGGTATTCACCAGCTCCGTCGTTCCTTGGACCTCCACAACCTCAGCCGCCGCAGCCACGTTCAGATTGAAGTTTTGTGTGGCAGGGGTGTTGACTAGTAATTGGACGGCGGTCACCTTCGCCGTACCAAAACCTGACGCAGTGGCAGAGATGTTGTAGGTTGCCGGGGGGATCTGAACAAACTGATACTCCCCTTGACCGTTCGATTTCGTGGACCGAGAAAATCCCGTCGAGGGATTCTCCAAGGTCACAGTTGCCTGGGTCACGACAGCGCCCTTAGCGTCATAAACCGTTCCCCTGACCGAGGTAGTTGCCACCTGTGACCACGCCAGGCTGCTGATGAGGAGGAGAAAAAGACCGGCAGCTAGAGAAACTGCATGTGAGCCAGAACGCATAGAAAACTCCCTTCACCCAAGAGGGCGTCGATTCTGATTACGTCTTGCCCAGGAACTTGCAACTACGATGAGACCCTGGGGACCTGATGGGGCGCTATTGTGCAACGTCACCACCACAACATTCAAGTTGAATTTGTAATATTTATGTCTCTGGTGAAACGTTTGAATAAGCCATATCACCTCACCGTCCATCCAGAATTGGAAGTTTATGCACTACGGTGAAAGAGCTTCGAGGCCACAACTATGACTGCGGGATAGCATTCCAGCGTGTAGCGGGGCTCCGGATTTTCCAGGGTTCCGAGAAACACGGAACGCAGCAGCAGAAATAAAACCAATAGCCCGATGCCGAAAAATTCGCGGGTGCGGAACAGTCCGGCCAGTGCCATTCCCACATACACCAGATTCACCAGACCAAAGCCGAGGCTGACTGCGAGCCAGCGGTGGTCGTCATTGAACTCCCACCAGCGTGGGTCCGAGGGAAACAGCTCGGTTCGCGGACGAAGCCACATGTCCGCGATGCGTACTGCCGGAAGCCATACGTAATACCGCAGCGGCGCCGCGTGAACGCGCTCCGCCGCCAGGGCTGCGAAGCGGGCATCGAGTTCCGCAGTCATGTCGTGGTCGCGGTTGTAATCGGAGAATAGTTCACTGGTTTGATCGCGCTGCTGCGGAGAATCGAAAGCCCGCCGCGGCAACCGGGCAACGTCAATCTCGGCTCCGGGGACGCTCCAGTAAATTTCCTGCACCGAAACGTAGTCTGCGATCCAGGTCTTGACCCAGCGATTGAAGCCGTTCATGACCAAGTCGTCGGAGTCGGTGGCGTAACGTGGAGCTAGAGGCTGGAAGCGGTGCAGCGTATGCAGATTCCGCAGCGTCCAGGGAATCAGGGGCGCGGTGGCCCCAACGGCGACGAGGATTCCTGCCCAGAGGATGGTTCGAGGGGCTGCGTGTGCTTCGCCTCCTCGTCCCGTCCGCAGACTCTGCACCAGAAGCCACAGCAGATATCCGCCTATAGCTGCCAGTAATATCCCTCCGTCCGGGCGGAGGAGAATCGCTACCCCCACCGAGAGTCCGCACCCGAGCCAGACGATGCGTGACGGAAGCGCTGGCGCCTTCGTTTCGCCCACTCCGAGTCCACGGAAGGTCAAGTCGATAGCCAACGCGGTGAAGAAAATCTCCAGCGTCTCCGTCAGAGCGGCCGCGGCATAGTTAGCGAGAAATGGACAGAGCGCACCCAGAAGGAACGCCGCTTGTGCGGCTCGCCCGGAAAACAGGCGCCGGGCGAGGTCGGCAAGCAGGAAGCACGTCGCCAAGTCGAACAGTACCTGCAGCAGCAGGACCGCTCGAAAGTTCCCGACTCCAAACAGCGCGAAGATTGCCGCCAGAAATGCCGGATATCCTGGCAAACGGGCGAGCGTCGGAGTAATCACGCCCGAGTTCGTTATACCGTAGACACCGTGCTGCAGCCAGTTCTCGGCGATTTCAGCGTAAAAGCGGGAATCGTCCGCTACCGCCGGAAAATACGCAACCAAAAACCAGCGCAGGCCCAGCGCCGCCAGGCTCGCCCCAACAAAGAACCGCGCCTTCTTCCGCACCAGTTCCCGCACGCTGCGAATGATAGCGCGTTTACGGTAATCCCGGAGCGAGGAAATTGCATCTTAGGAAACAGAGCAGCGAACCTCACCCTGCCTCGTCTAGAATTGACCGTGTGCCGTCGGCGGCATACGATGAACATCGTTCCCCATGGCTGAGCCAGTCTTTTATGATCCGCGACGCGCCCGGTGGAAAACCCTGCGGCGCCTGGTTGACGTTACGGCCGTGTTCGTTTCCGCATTGATCATTTTTTTCGTCTACACGGCGCTACGCGATGAGCCTTTGCCGGAACTCCTCTTCTCTCCGCAGAAGCGCGCCTTCAAGGCGCTGAAGGAGAGTGAAAAGGAAAAAGCCCGCGATCGCCTAAAGAAGCTTGCGGCCCGCTCTCACCGCAAGTCCAAACTGGCGGCGTCGCAGGTCACTCTGAACCAGGGAGAAGGGATTCGCGCGGCCTTTTATGTGCCTTGGGATGCGGCCAGCTTTTCATCGCTGCGCTCTTACGCCCGCCAGATCGATATTCTTTATCCCGACTGGCTGCACGTGCTCACAGCCGATGGACGTATCCAGAGCATCGACGACCAAACCAGTAAGTATTTCGATGTCGTGCGTGGCGGCGCGGTCCTTCCGGTCGACGACCGCGTAATGCCTTTTCTGAAGGCGGAAGACCCTGGAATGGAAGTCTTCCCCATGGTGAACAATTTCGACGGCAAGGACTGGGTGGGAGACATTGTTGGTTTCCTGAACAATCCCGATGCCCGGTCGCTTTTCCGCCGGCAAACTGCACAGTTTCTTGCATCCGGGCGCTACCGGGGATTGATGGTCGACTTTGAGTCCTTTCCTGCCAACGGCCAACCCGGCTATCTCGCCCTATTACAGGAATTGTCCGGCGATCTGCACGCGCGCGGGATGAAGCTTTACGTCGCAGTACCTCCGCATAATGGCGAATACGATTATCCCGCGATTGCGGCGGCGGCCGACGGGGTCGTGCTCATGAACTACGACGAGCACTTTCCCGGTGCTGCGTCCGGCCCGGTGGCCTCGCAGGACTGGTTCGTCCAGAACCTGAATTTTTCCAAGAGCGTCATCCCGCAGGAAAAAATCATCTGCGCGATCGCCAACTATGGCTACGACTGGGTGCTGAAGCCGAAGAAAGGCAGCCTGCCTCCAGGGGTTCACGACGTCACCGTCAGCACGCAGGAGGCGTGGCTGGCCGCCCGCGATTCCGAAGAGGACGTCAACTTTGATGATGACGCCATGAACCCCCACTTCAGCTACCTCGATGAAGTGGGCCTGCGGCACGATATTTGGTTCCTCGATGCGGTGACGGCGCTCAATCACATGCGATCCGCGCAGATGCTAGGCATCCAGACATTCGCGCTCTGGCGCCTCGGAAGCGAAGACCGCTCTCTGTGGAAGGTCTGGGATGTGCCCGGTGATGCCGCCGCGACCGACAAACTGCATGACGTGCCTCCCGGAGCCGAGGTGGACATGGAAGGCCAGGGCGAAATCCTGCGCATTGAAGACAAACCCGCTCATGGCACTCGCGATCTGACCATTGATGCGGACAGCCACTTGATCACCGACGAGGTGTTCCAGACCCTGCCCGAGCCCTACCGGGTGGGACGCTATGGCTATAGCCCGAATAAGGTTGCGCTGACGTTTGACGACGGCCCCGACCCCGATTGGACTCCGAAGATTCTCGACGTGCTCAAGCAAAAGCACGCTACCGCCACTTTTTTTCTGATCGGCATCCAGACGGACAAGTTTTCTGGCATCGCGAAACGCATTTACAAAGAAGGCAACACCATCGGGAACCACACCTTCACCCATCCTGACGTCAGCAACATCTCTACCGCTTATATGAAGGTGGAACTGAATCTTACCGAGCGCCTATTCGCCAGTCTGGTGGGGGTCCGCGCCACCTTAATGCGGCCGCCCTACGCGATTGATGAGGAGCCCGACACGGCCGATCAGGTACGTCCGCTCGAGATTCCGCAGGAAATGGGTTATATCACCGTCGGCAATCGAATCGATCCCGATGACTGGAGCGGAAATCCTTCCGCCGAAAAAATCTCGGCGTATGTGCTGTCGCATCTGCCGCCCTGCCGCCAGGACAATCTGCGCTGCGGCAACATTGTGCTGTTGCACGATGGAGGCGGCAATCGAGCCGAAACCGTGCGGGCCCTGCCCATGATCATTGACGGAGTCCGGGCCCGAGGATATGAGATCGCCCCAGTTTACGAACTGCTGGGGAAGACTAAAGCGGACGTGATGGCTCCCTTGCCTGCAGGCGAGCTCTGGGCCGCTCGGCTCGACCGGTTGGGCTTCTGGCTCTTCGACGCAGGGATTGTCTTCATCACCTGGATTTTTCTGATAGGCGACTTGCTTATGACTGGGAGGCTCATCTTTATAGGAGCGGCGGCGGTCTATGACCGTGTGCATGAGAAGATTTTCGGCAAGCCCGCGGAAGTCGCGTCCTACAAGCCGAAGGTTGCGGTGTTGATTCCGGCCTACAACGAAGAAAAAGTCATTGAGCGAACGGTTCGAGCTGCGCTCAACTCGAACTATCCGAATCTGCGCGTGATTGTCATTGACGATGGCTCCAAGGACCGTACGCTCGAAGTCGCGCGCAAAGCCTTCGCAGCCGAGGCAGCCGCGGGAAAAGTTCTGATCGTCGGAAAGCCGAACTCGGGCAAGGCCGAGGCCCTCAACTACGGCATCGAGCACATCGGAGACGCGGAACTCTTCGTGGGCATCGACGCCGACACCATCATCGCTCAAGATGCGATCGCACGTCTGGTTCCGCACTTCATCAACCCCAAAGTCGGCGCCATCGCGGGCAATGCCAAGGTGGGCAACCGCGTCAATCTCTGGACGCGCTGGCAGGCCCTCGAGTACATCACCAGCCAGAACTTCGAGCGACGGGCTCTCGATGTTCTTGGCGCCGTCAGCGTCGTGCCCGGTGCAATCGGTGCATGGCGCGTGTCCGCTGTGCGCGAGGCTGGTGGGTTTCACGTCGACACTGTCGCCGAAGATGCCGACCTCACCATGGCCTTGTTACGCCGCGGATATCGCGTCGAGTACGAAGACATGGCCCTGGCCTACACCGAAGCTCCCACCAACGCGAACGCCTTGATGCGGCAGCGTTTTCGGTGGTCCTTCGGCATCCTGCAGGCTGTTTATAAGCACCGTGGAGTTTTCGCCCGCAAGGGCGCGCTGGGATGGGTGGCGCTGCCGAACATTGTCATTTTCCAGATTCTGCTGCCGCTGGTGTCGCCGCTCATCGACATCATGTTCGCCATGGGTACGATCTGGTATTTCATTCAGAAACATTTCCATCCCGACTCCACCGATCCCGCCAGCTTTCACAAGCTAGTGCTGTTCTTCTTTGCGTTCCTGGTGATCGACTTTATCGCCTCGGCAATTGCCTTTGCCTTGGAACGCCGCCGCCCCGACGACAAAGAAGACGCTTGGCTGCTCAGCCAGGTCTGGCTGCAACGCTTCGCTTACCGCCAGTTATTTTCGATCGTACTCTTCAAGACACTGAAGCGCGCGCTGGAAGGCCGCAAGTTCGCCTGGGACAAACTGGAGCGCACGGCGGCGGTGAACTACATTCCGTCGGAGAACCGGGACCCGGTCAACGTCCCGTAGAGCCGGGCAGTTGTCGTCCCAAGCTCCCGCCTCTTAAGGCTTGTTCATCCTAAGCGAAGTGTCGAAGTGTCTGCTTTCGCGAAGCGAAAGCAAATGCGGAGTCGAAGGATCTCCGCAATCGCCGGCAGCACCGCAGGCACAAAGAGGAGTTCTCTTTTCGACGGCAGAAGACTGAGGGAGTAGGTTGTGAGCGCTACATCACCACCTACGGAAGGAGCACCCTCGTCAACAGTGAAGAATGCCTGAGCCTACCGGCTCGTTTATGGACCGTCTCGTGACAGCCCTGAGCCAGATCGATATTTCGTATTGAAAAGAAAGGACTTGGTGGGTTCGTTTGGAAAAACCGTCTTCCGAGCGATCTTGGGCAGGGCTCCCCGGCCGGGCGGAAGGCTCACTACGATTGTAACCCGGTTACAGCGGGGCGACCAGCAGTGGACGGGTCCGTCCGTTGGCGGACAGAGTGCTCGAGCTGAAACTCACTATAGGGCTTGCTTGAACGTCCCAGCATCCGCTGCAGGAACTTCGCACCTTTTGTAAGTGTCTGATCCAGCCAGGAGAAAAGCCTCGCAGATCCGCGCCACACTCTGACCTTCGCGGGTCGCTATTGTTTCAACGTCACTCTTCAGGCTTGAGTTCACTCTGAAAGTCAGGCGAGCATCTTTCTTCATCCCTCTTTCTTCTGTTTAGCCCACCGAGCGATGGCAGCCTTCTTGGCACTAGCACTCCTCTCCTCCGGGCTCAGCTTGGCGGCTCGTCTTTTCCCGCCTTTCGAGCCTCCCATTTTTCCCAATGCAACTGCGTGAGGGTTCTTCTTGGACATTTCTGCTTACTTTTATGCCTTAACTGGGGACAAGAACGCAACAGTTAAAAATCCTATTGACAATGCGTAAACGCCTACGCATAATACAGTTAGTATGCGTTAGCGCCTACGCATAACAAGAGGGGATCGCCCAGGACAGCGCTCATAGCGTTGAGGGAGCTGAGTCGAGAATATCGGCTCTCCGTTGCGTTAGGCGATCTGCTTTACATTGATGAACGCTGGTACGTAAGCCACGCGGGTCTCTTAAGAATCGCTCAAAGGAGGAAGTGTTCCGGAATAAGAGTAGAGTACGTTGGAGAATTTTCCGACCCAGGTGCGGCACGATGGGCATTCAAAGCCACAGTCTTTAAGCCCGGCGATTGCAAAGGATTTGTTGGTTATGGTGACGCCGATCCCTCCAATGTTTCTTTCCTTGTTCACGGCGCCGAAATGCGAGTCGCGGAAACCAGAGCCGTGAACCGCGCCCTGCGCAAGGCATACGGAATCGGCATCTGCTCGGTCGAGGAAATCGGGTCCTTCGCCCAACCACCGCAATCCTCCCGAGAGTCGAAGAAACTTCCTCCACAACCTGCCAATGGCAATGGGAACCACGGAGGCCCCAAAGTCCGCGACCGTCTCTGTCAGATCATTCGCCAACATCAACTCGATCCCAACCTGGTCAAGGCGTATGCAGCGGACTTCTGCAGCGTCAAGGCGCTTCGCGAAGCTACCCGCGAACAGGTGGAAAGCTTCGTCGCGCACCTCTCCGACTGCGCTGAGAAAGACCGTAACGCACTGCTCTGCCAGCTCAACAGCTATCTCGGACAAAAAGAAGGTGCCGCATGAAACGCCAGATCACCGGCCTGCACGCCGCCGATCGCTGTGCCGCCGACCAGGTCCCGGACGGAGTCTTCCTGGTTCGGGTGCAACGAGCCCAGTTTCATCGACAGGCACAGAAGCCCTACTACACTCTGTCTCTGGCCGTTCTTGAACCCAGCCGGTTTTCTGGCCACATCCTTTCGAGCCGGCTCTATTGCAGCCCGAAAGCCCTGTGGAAGCTGACCTGGTTCCTGCGCGACTTTGGCTACGACAGCGAGCTGCTCGGACGCGACGAAGTGGACGAAACCCAGCTCGTAGGGCTGAAGGGCGTGGTCAAGATCAGCCACATCATCTTCAACAGCGCTTCCCTGCTCCGACTCGACGGTTTTGCTCCCGCCAGCCGTTGGGAAGAACTTTCACCGGCAAATCTGGACAATCCACAGGTGGCCTGATGACCTACAGCTACACCCAGATCAGCCAATACCTCACCTGCCCGAGGCGCTATCGGCATCGCTATCTCGATGGCTGGAAGGAGAGGGATACCCGTGCGGCGATGCTCTTCGGCCGCGCCTTCGAGCGAGCGCTGGGAGCCCTTTTTCGCCGTGAGGATCCCGGAGCAGAGCTCTTTGCCGAGTGGTCGGCCTGTGAGGGTCAAGGCCTGCGTTACTCCAACGGAGACTCCTGGGATCGCATGCTCCGGCAGGGAATCATGCTATTGACTCGGTTCTGCCAGGACGATCGTGTCCAGGTCCACCAGCCTCGACATAATCTGCAGATCAAGTTCGCCCGGCCAGTTGGCGAGAAGAACGACTTCGTCGCTTATATCGATGCCATCGGCAAACTCGACGGGACGCGCTGCCTGCTGGAGTGGAAAACGTCCTCAAGCCGATACCCGGAAGAGCCTCAGGGATTGTTGGCCTTGGATCCGCAACTCGTTTGCTATTCCTGGATGACTGGTATTGCGGAAGTCGCCCAGATCGTTTTCGTCCGCAAGCTCCTGGTCGAGGTTCAGTACCTGCGTACCATCATCACCGATGAACAGCGCCAAGAGTTTGGCCACTTGGTGGAAGGCACAATCCGTCGAATCGAGTCGGCGGACTTTTTGCCGCACAGTGGCATCCGTTTTCCGCAGAATCCCTGTAGCAGCTGTCCGTATGTGGGCCTTTGTCTTGGGAAGCAGGAGATGATCGACGCCGCTGTGGTGCGGCGTCCAGGAGCAGACAGTCTTGATTGGCTTGACGAGCTTAGTTACTAAGAATCCGCCCATGGCACCGAAGCTCAACCGTCGCCGAGCCGTGTTCGTACTGGGCAAGATTGACGAAATTCTCGCCTGGGAGCAGCGGAAGGAGACGGAGCGCGACACCAAGTTCGTCGAACTGGGGCGCTATCTATGCGAGGTGCGGGCGGGACAGTACTGGCGGCTGGAGAAGCTGAAATCGTTCGATGAGTTCCTGGAGAGGCGGTTCCCAGGATCGCGGCGGAAGGCGTATTACCTGATGTCGATTCACGAACACCTGCCGCCGCAGGCGAGAAAACAGCTGAAGGAAGTGGGCTGGACAAAGGGGATCGAGTTAGCAAAACTGGCAAGGCGGGATGGGCAGCACTTCGATTGTGCAACCTGGTTGCATCGGGCACGGGAAATGCCCAAGGAGCAGTTTAAGCAGGAGGTCGAGAAGGAACTGACGGGGCGGGAAACGGAACCTTGGGAGATTATCTACTTCAAACTGTACCAGAGCCAGACTCCGGTCGTGGAGAAGGCGATCGAGACGGCAGCTCTGATGCTTGGAACAGACAAGTCTCGCGGCTACTGTCTGGAAATGATCTGTGTGGACTTCCTGGCCGGAGCCAACCTGGACAATGGAGATTCAGAGACGTTGCTGTTTTCGATGACCAGGTTCTTCAAGTTTCTGCCCGTAGAGCAGCGGCAGGCATTTCTTGTAGGCCTGAGTGAGAGGGCCTCATGAGCCCGATTGGCCCAAAACTTCCGCGCTTGCGACTGGATCCTGTATCGTACGAAAGTCTGCGGCAGCAGATCCTGCGCCGCGACGGCTGGAGGTGTCAATCGTGCGGTGCGATGTCGAACCTGGAAGTCCATCACAAACAGTTTCGCAGCCACTCCGGCCACGATTCCGAGGAGAACCTGATAACCATGTGCACGGCTTGCCACGCCACTGCACACCGTGGAGGCGATACTGATCGGGCGGAAGCTAGACGCAAGGATTGTTTGTTTAAAACCAAACGAGGGCGATTAGGCAAAACACAGCCACTTACTCGCCGTCCAGAGTGGTCTATTCCAGTTATTTTGCAAGCGTTCCTGATTGGCCCCGATTGCTCAGAGGCCGTCTTTCTGCCCACCGATCAAAAGCTGCGGGATGCGGTCCTACTCTGCGGCTTCGATGGCAAGCAGATGTGATCCTGCGGCTGGAGCCAGCACAATTTCTGTGAAACCGGAGCGGACTCAAGAGGTGAGCAACAAGGACTAACGCACCCAAAGCTCCGCTGCTATGGCCAGTAGGACCAGGAGAGCTACCCTGAAAGATAAAGAAAACAGATCAAACCGAAGACAAGCTCAGCCGCCGCGCCTGCTCAGTTCCATCGTGACGAACCCCAGATGAACGCAGTTGAGCGCTTCCGCTGTTGCGCTCAGACGATGTTTCAATGACCAAAATCCGTCTAGCGCTGACGCGTTGATCGCGTTCAGACTTCTAACACGGTCGGACTGGTCCTCTCGTAATCGTTAACTAGAATTGGTCAGACTAGCTCCGGTCTCCGCTAACGGAACAGCAGCCCCGCAAACTCCGCCAGATTCCGCCGCCAAACCATCCAGGTATGCATTCCCGGCGTCTCGATATCGGTATGCTGCACGCCTTTGGATTTCAGCCATTCCCGCAGGTTTCGGTTCACGGCAATCAGACGGTCCTCTGTGCCGCAGGCAATCCAAAGCAAGCGGAGTTGCTGGTTCGCCTTCGCGTCGAGCGAGGGAAAATCGGTTTGAAAGTCGTCGGGAATGCCCCCCGAACTGAACGCACCAACCCACGCAAACTTGTCGAGGTTGTTCAGACCGGTCAGCAGGGATTCTGATCCGCCCATCGAAAGGCCGGCAATCGCCCGCGAATTGCGGTCGCTCGTCACCCGATACTCGCTCTCAACCTTCGGGATGACTTCCATGAGTAGCGCCTCGCGGAAGTTCGAGAAATTCTTGTCGCGCACGTCGGTATGGCTCCACGCACCCCATCCCAGGCTAATGATTTCCATGGTGCCGTAACCGAGCGGCATCACGACGATCATTGGTTGTGCTTTGCCCTGGGCAATCAGGTTGTCAAAAATCACGTTGGCGCGTCCGACCGCCGTCCATCCGCTCGCGTCGTCGCTGTATCCGTGCAGCAGATACAGCACGGGATATGTCTTTTTCGAGGCAGGGTCGTAGCCCGGCGGCGTATACACGTAGAAGTCCCGCTGGTCGCCGGCCACTGCCGATTTATAGAAATGATGATGAACTTCCCCGCGCGGAACGTCGTTCGTTTCCCAGGGCAGCGACGGCGGGCCCTGAACATGAACCATGTTTTCGGTTGAGAGCAAATTCGGTTTGAGCAGGTGGTTGAAAGGGTCAATCGAGCGCATGCCGTCGACGATGATGGAGTACCCGTAATAGTCCGGGGGCAGGGGCGCCGTGTTCACGGTCCAGACGCCCTTGTCATCCTTCTGCATGGGCACCTGATCGGTGCCCTCCCGCGCGAGCTTCACTTCTTGCGCGTTGGGGGCGAGGAAGCGGAAGGTCACGCTATTGTCGGAATGAACTTCAGGAGTATCCAGCCAGGGCGGCCTTTGCGGGGGTTGTGCCTGCGCGGGCTTGGCTTGCTGCGCCGTCGCCATACCACAAAGAACGAAGCACGAAAAAACGAAAACATGAAGTTTCACGGTGCCGTCTCCTCAGAAGAGTAAGCGCCCAATTGTATAAGCAGCAAACCGGCCGGCACCAGGGCCGTGGGAAGATTGGAATCTGAAACTGGAAGAGTCTACTTGCCTTTTGCCGCGACATCGAGCCGTGATTCTGCGCGGTGTAACGCATCTAGCGCGCGCTCCACGTCGACCGTTGTATCGCCGCTCGTTAACCTTTGCTCGGCGCGCTCTTTGGATTTGCGCGCGCGCTCCACATCAATCTCCGAGGGACGCTCCGCCGTCTCCGCCAGAATCGTCACCTTGTCCGGCAATACTTCCGCAAATCCCCAGGCCACGGCCAGCCGCAACTCCTGAGAATTTTCGCAGTACGTAATCTCGCCTACCGCTAACTCGGTGATCAGTGGGGCGTGCCCTGGCAAGACGCCAAGATACCCGTTCTTCCCGGGAATCTGGACTTCCTCGGCCGCCGTGTCTACGACTTTTTTCTCCGGCGTGACGATCTCGAGTTTGAATGTGTCTGGCATGAATCAGCTATCAGCCTTCAGCTGTCAGCTATCAGCGTCATTCACTTTCGACCCTCAACCAGAGCAAGTTGAGAGCTGATGGCTGAGAGCTGACAGCTTTTATTTACGCTGCCGACTTCATCTTTTCTGCCGCTTCCAGCACTTCCTCGATCGGCCCCTTCATGTAGAACGCTTGCTCGGGGATATCGTCGTACTTGCCTTCCACGATCGCCTTGAAGCCCTTGACCGTATCGGCAATCTTCACGTAGCGTCCCGCCGCGCCGGTGAACTGCTCGGCCACGTGGAATGGTTGCGACAAGAAACGCTGAATCTTGCGGGCGCGGGCGACGGTCAGTTTCTGATCTTCGGTCAACTCGTCGATACCGAGAATCGCGATGATGTCCTGCAGATCTTTGTAAGTCTGCAGCGTCCGCTTCACCGTCTGCGCCACGTCGTAGTGCTCCTGGCCGACGATGCGCGGATCGAGAATGCGCGAAGTTGAAGCCAAAGGATCGACTGCGGGGTAAATTCCAATTTCAGTCAAGGCGCGCGAAAGCACGGTGGTCGCATCGAGGTGAGCGAACGTGGTCGCCGGCGCCGGATCCGTCAAGTCGTCGGCGGGCACGTAAATAGCCTGCACCGACGTGACCGATCCCTTCTTGGTGGACGTGATGCGCTCTTGCAGTTCGCCCATTTCCGTCGCCAGGTTGGGCTGGTAGCCTACGGCGCTGGGCATGCGGCCCAGTAGCGCTGACACTTCCGAACCAGCCTGCGTGAAACGGAAAATGTTGTCGATGAAGAGCAGCGTGTCCGCGCCTTCGGCATCGCGGAAGTATTCCGCGACCGTCAGCCCCGTCAGCGCCACGCGCAGACGCGCCCCTGGAGGCTCCGTCATCTGCCCGTAGATCAGGGCCGCCTTCGACTCCGCCGGCTTGCCCGGCTTGATCACGCCCGACTCCGTCATTTCCAGCCACAGGTCATTGCCTTCGCGCGTACGCTCGCCGACGCCGGCAAACACGGAGTAGCCGCCGTGGTTCTTGGCGACATTGTTGATCAATTCCATGATGACGACGGTCTTGCCCACGCCCGCGCCGCCGAACAGACCGATCTTGCCGCCCTTCAAAAATGGTTGGATGAGGTCGACGACCTTCACGCCGGTCTCAAACATCTCGGCCGTCGTGGCCTGCTCGTCGAACGCCGGCGCTAGCCGGTGAATCGGAAGCCTCTCCGTGGCTTCGATCGGGCCCAATTGATCGACCGGTTCGCCGATCACGTTCATCACGCGGCCCAGCGTCCCGCGGCCGACCGGCACAGAGATCGGTCCGCCCTGATCAATAGCCTTCATGCCGCGCACCATGCCGTCGGTCGGCTGCATGGCGATGCAGCGCACGCGGCCCTCGCCCAGATGCTGTTGCACCTCGAGAATCACGTTGACCGGGTTGGGCACCGTGAAACCATCGCTCACCACTTTCACGGCCTCATAGATCGGAGGCAGCTTTCCCTCGAGAAACTGCACGTCCACCGCGGGGCCCGCGATTTGAATAACATGTCCTACGTTTTCAGGCATAAATTAGCTTCTAGCTACTCGCTGCTAGCTCCTAGCTTTAATCGATACCGCTTTCATCTGCACAACCCGCAGCAATCGACCTCGCTCATATTCCAAGTTTCGATAATCTGTTTTGCCGGAAGCTAGTAGCTAGAAGCTAGAAGCTTCTTCTCATATCGCCGCCGCGCCGCTGACGATCTCGATGATCTCGTTCGTGATCTTCGCCTGCCGCGCCCGGTTCATGACCAGGGTCAGCGAATCGATCATGTCGGTCGCGTTGTTGGTGGCCGAATCCATTGCGGTCATGCGGGCGGCGTGCTCTGCGGCCACCGACTCCATCAATGCCCGGAAAATCTGGATGCTCACATACTTCGGCAGCAGGGCGCGGAATAACTCCTCGGGCGGCTGCTCGTAGATGTAGTCCACCTGCGACGTGCCAAACTGCGAAGCGGTTTCTTCCGCCTGGCGGTCCGGACCGCGCAAGCCTACGCCCGCGCTCACCGCAGCCTCTTTGGCCCGTTTCTTGTCTTCTTCCGACATCTCCTCGACCAGCCGTACCGTTTGCTCGCCGATCTGCTCGATGGGAAGAATCTGCTCCACGATGAGCCTCTGCGCGATCACCGATTTGAATTCGTTGAATACAATGTAAACCGCGTCGATCTCTTCGCGTTTGTAGCGCGCAATCACGTTCTCGGAGAGCGCCCGCGCCTGCGCGAACTCCACCTTGCCGAGAATACCCACGTGTTCGCCGGTGATCTGAGTCGTTCCAACGCGTTCGCCCGCTTCAGATTCGGCGTCGATGGATTCCGAGAGATCCGCCAGACTCCGCGTCTGGACCTTGGCGGCCGGATACCGCCGGCGCAGAAAATCGCGCCCCTTGCGGCCCACGGCTTCGATGTCGATATTCTTTCCGGCCTTGGACTCAAGGAACCGGGCGGCTGCTTTCGTAATGTTCGCGTTGAACGCGCCTGCCAGCCCTTTGTCGCCAGTCACAACGATCAACAGAATGTTTTTTTCTTCCCGCTGCGCCAGCAAAGGATGCTTCGGCTCCCCGGTCTCGGGATCGAAAATCTCCGCCCGCGCCACCAGCGACTTCAGCACATTCGTCAGCATCTGCGCATACGGACGCGCGGCCAAGGCCCGTTCCTGTGCCCGGCGCAACTTCGCTGCCGAGACCACCTTCATGGCCTTAGTGATTTGTCGCGTGTTGATCACGCTGCGAATCCGCCGCCGAATGTCGAGAATGTTAGCCATTGAAAACCAGCTATTAGCTATTGGCTCTTAGCCTTTAGCTTGTCACTCTGCTGCCTCGCCTCAAGCTAAGAGCTAAAGGCTAAGAGCCAAAACTTTACTTCGCTACCGCTTCCCGGGCTGTCACAAACTGCTGCTTCGCTTCCTTGATCACGTTCTGCAACTGGCCCTTCAACGTGTCATCGAGAATCTTTTTCTCCATGATCGAGCGCAACAGGCCGGGATTCGTTGAATCTACGTACTTGTAGAGTTCCGCCTCGAAATCGCGCACCTGCGCCACAGGCAGGTCGTCGAGGAACCCGCCGGTGCCCGCCATGATGATCAGAATCTGCTTGGAGAATGGCAGCGGCGAGAACTGATTCTGCTTCAGCAGTTCCACTAGCCGTTGCCCGCGGTTCAACTGCGACTGCGTGGCCTTGTCGAGATCGCTGCCAAAGGCCGCAAACGCCGCCAGTTCGCGATACTGCGCCAGTTCCAGCTTCAGGGTGCCCGCCACCTGCCGCATGGCTTTGATCTGCGCGCTGCCGCCCACGCGGCTCACCGACAAGCCGACGTTCACCGCCGGGCGCACGCCCTGGTTGAACAAATCGGTTTCCAGATAAATCTGACCGTCGGTAATCGAAATTACGTTGGTCGGAATGTAGGCCGAAACGTCGCCCGCCTGCGTCTCAATAATTGGCAGCGCAGTCAGTGACCCGCCACCCATCTTGTCGCTCAGCTTGGACGCGCGCTCCAGCAGCCGCGAGTGGAGATAGAAAACGTCTCCCGGATATGCCTCGCGTCCCGGCGGACGCCGCAGCAGCAGCGAGATCTCGCGATACGATGCCGCGTGCTTCGAGAGATCGTCATAGATAACCAGCGCGTGCCGCTTGCTGTCCCGGAAATACTCTCCCATGGCGCACGCCGCGTACGGTGAGATGTATTGCATGGGGGCCGGCTCGGACGCCGATGCGGCCACGACGATCGTGTACTCCATGGCCCCGGCATCTTCCAGAATCTTCACCACCTGGGCAATCGATGAACGCTTCTGCCCGATCGCGTTGTAGATGCAAATCAGGTCGTTGCCCTTGCTATTAATGATGGTATCGAGCGCGACGGCGGTCTTGCCGGTCTGGCGGTCGCCGATGATGAGTTCGCGCTGACCGCGACCGATCGGAATCATACTGTCGATTGCCTTGAGCCCGGTCGCCATCGGCTCACGCACAGGCTGCCGGTCGATCACGCCCGGTGCAATGCGTTCCAATGCGATGAACTTATCGCTGGCGATGGGCCCCTTATCGTCGATAGGCTCGCCGAGCGAGTTCACTACGCGCCCGATCACGGCGTCGCCCACGGGCACGCTCATGATGCGTCCCGTGCGCTTCACCTCGTCGCCTTCCTTGATCTCGGTGTATTCGCCAAGCAGCACTACGCCCACCTGGTCTTCTTCCAGGTTCATGGCGATGCCGGCCACGCCGTGCGGGAAGGCAAGCAGTTCGCCCGCCATGACCTTGTCGAGCCCATAGACGCGCGCGATGCCGTCACCCAGCGTGATGACGGTACCCGTCTCGTCCACCGAGATCTTTGTTTCGTAATTCTCGATCTGCTCGCGGATCAGTTTCGTGATTTCGTCTGCCTTGATTTGTGCCATAAATAGCTCTCAGCTCTCAGCTTTCAGCCATCAGCCGTCAGCTTGATTTTCTTCGCGTCCTCTGCGGCCATTCTCAGCGAACTCCGAGCCGCTAGGAGCTAATCGCCTCTCTAATCTTCTCCAACTGGCCCTTCACCGAACCATCGTAAATCGTGCTACCCACGCGGACCACGGCACCGCCCAGCAGCGACGAGTCCAGTCCGTAACGCGCGCGGACTTTCTTGCCGGTTGTTTTCTCGATTTGCGCTTCGAGCGCTCGCTTCTCCGCATCGCCCAATTCACGGGCACTGGAAATCTGCGCCTCGGCAAATCCCAGGCGCGCATCGAGTTCCTTTCCCAGTTGCTCGATGATCCTCGGCAGGAAATGCACGCGCCGGTGATCAATCAGCACTGCCACCAGATTGCGCACACGCTTGTCGATGCCTTCCCGCTGGACAATCGCGTCCAGCAAATTGCGCTTTTGCTCAGCGGGCACCGCCGGATTCTCCCAGACACGCCGCAGATCCGCACTCTCGGCCAGCAACCCAGCGATCTCGCGCAATCCACCCAAGGCTCGATTCGCATCAAGGTGCGCACTGAGAACGACGTCGGCGAAAGCCCGGGCATACGTGCTGGCGACCGAAGCCACAGTCTAGTTCCTATCCTTTCCCCGATCGTCAGTCGCGCCAAGCTGCCCGGCAAAATTCCGCACTAGAGCCCGATCGGTGGCGGCATCCACGTGAATCTGCTTTCGCGCCAATCCAACGGCAAGATCGGCCGCGTAAGCCGTCAGTTGGCGCCGCGCCGCCTTGGCCGCCGCCGCAATTTCCTGCTCTGCCGAAACGACAATCTTGCGTGCATCATCTTCGGCGGCGGCCTGGATACGGGCTTCCTCCGCCGCGCCTTCTTTCTCGGCAGCGTTGCGCATCATGCCAATTTCGACATCCAGCTTCATCAGGCGCGTCTCGATCTCGGCCAGCCTGCGCCGCGCATCCTCGCTGGCCATTTGCGCCTCCTGCATCGCCTTCTGGATCGCAGCGCTGCGGTCGCGGAACATTCCAGGCAAATACTTGCGCGCAGCCCAGACAACAATGGCAGCAATCACCAGAAAGTTCAGCACCACGCTCAGCCAGTAAGACTGCTGCAGATTCAATCCCGTCAGCCGGCCGATCAGTCGCACCGAGGCCGACTCCTTGAACTCCGCCATCTCGTCTTTTCCTTTACCCGCGGCTTCGTTGCTCTCATGCGCCAGTTGGCGGCCAGCGCTCACGGATTGCTGTGCGGAATCGTCGCTTGCCTGCTTCTTCTCGGGATGGGCCGGTTGCTCCTGCGCGTGAAGCGTCACCAGGCTCGCGCTACTCACCATCAGCACCGCAAGAAAAAATGTCCGGACGATCTTCTTGGTTGACGTCATCTTCGTTGAGGCTATCTTCGTGCACATCATCAACGCCCTGCTCCCGCCGGTTGCAGCACGCGCCGCACGATTTCCTGCGCCAGCGCCGCGGCGTCGGCCGGCAAACCGGTCTCCGCCGCAGCCCGGTCGTTCTCGATATTTTTCTTCGCTGCCAGCACCTGCGCTTGAGCCTTGCTGCGTGCTTCGTTGAGGGCGTTGGTTCGAGCCTGCAGCACCGCCTGCCGGCGCGCTTCCTGAGCGCGGAATACCGCGGCCCGCGCCTCTCGCAACTTCTGTTCGTACTCAGCCGTGCGCGCCTCGGCCGCGGCAATGTCGGCTCGCGACTTCTCCACCGCGCCCTCAGTCTTGCTGCGCCGCTCCGCGAGCACACGCTGCAACGGCTTGTGCACAATCGTGGTGTAGAGCGCGTAGAGCAGCGCCAGCAGAATCACCGTCGGCACCGCTCCGAGCAGTAATTCGCCTAGTTGTTGAAGCGTCTCATCCATGTGGTGCTGATATAGACCGGAAAATGAGGGCTATGAAAACTGTTAAGTCTAGCGTCCCGTAGGAGTTTATGTCAACGAAGTAGGCCATTTTCGCCCGCCAATTTGTGCTTTTGCAGGTCAGATTCCCGAAAAGATACTGGTATTTCAGCGCCATTCCCAGCCCCATGGAAACAAGGGGCTTAGGACTTGGTTGCAAGCTCTGCCACGCCACGTCGCAAATTTCTGCATATAGGCCTTGACTTCAGCCAAAAGAGGAATAGCATTGAACTATCACCTCCGATCCAATTCAGGATCGAATGGGCCGATAGCCAAGGAATGTCACCGCTTCTTGGTTGCCGGCCCATTTAAATTTCTGGCCGTTACAGGGAAGGAAGCAAGATCACGGGGATACCGAGTTGGGGCTCCGGTTCCCGGATCGGATGAAAAGCATTCCGACCCAGAGTCGTCGGCCTACGACTTCCCCCCAATCAAGATTTCCTTTCCTCTCTACCCTACCGCCCACTGCCTCACCCGCCGCACCACCGACGCCGGCGCCTCAACTTCTAACTCCACCGCCCCATCTTTATACTTCCGCGAATAAATCCGCGCCTTCCCCTCCAGCATCGCCAGCGTCTTCCCTTCTTGCTGCGGCACGCGCAGAAGCACGCGGCTAACTGGGTCTTCTTCGATCATCGCATCCACCCGCTCCAGCAGACGATCCAAACCCGTGCCTTCCGCCGCGGAAACATAGACCGTTTTCGACTCTCCGCGCATGGCGTCCGCTTGCAACGACTGCGCCACTTCCTCGTCCAGCAGATCGATCTTGTTCATCACCCGCAGACGCGGCTTCTTCTCCGCCTCCAGTTCCTTCAGGACAATCTCCACCTGCGCGTCCTGCTCGGCCGAGAGCCGGCTGCTGGCATCGGACACGTGCAAAATCAGCGATGCCCGCTGCACCTCCTCCAGCGTCGCGCGGAACGCTGAAACCAACGTGTGCGGCAGGCTGCGAATGAATCCCACGGTGTCCGACATCAGGACCTTGCGCTTCGAAGGCAGGTCCACTCCGCGAATGGTTGGGTCCAGCGTGGCAAACATGCGCGGCGATTCCAGCACGTTGGCGCGCGTGAGCGCGTTGAACAGCGTCGACTTCCCCGCATTGGTGTAGCCGACGAGCGCAACCGTCGCGACGGGCGCGGACTCGCGCCGCTGCCGCTGCTGCCTGCGAATGCGCCGCACGTTTTCCAGTTGCTGCTCCACGTGCCGGACGCGCCGGGCGATCTTCCGCCGGTCAGTTTCAAGCTGGGTTTCACCGGGACCGCGGGTGCCAATGCCGCCGCCGAGCTGGGACATCTCCACGCCATGCCCGGCCAGCCGCGGCATCATGTATTGCAACTGCGCCAGTTCGACCTGCAACTGGCCTTCGCGGGTGCGCGCATGCCGCGCAAAAATATCGAGAATGAGCTGGGTGCGGTCGATAACCCGCCGCTTGACGATCTTCTCAATATTGCGCTGCTGGGAAGGACTGAGATCGTGATCGAATAGAAGGACGTCGGCATTCACCGAGGCAGCCGCGCCCGCGATTTCTTCGAGCTTGCCCGCGCCAATCAATGTGGCCGGATCAGGCCGATCGCGTCGCTGCAGAATCTCTCCCACCACCTTCGCCCCGGCACTCTCTGCCAGGGTACGAAGTTCGGCGAGCGACTCGTCCGCATCGAACTCAGGAATTCTAGGCTTGCCGTTGGACCGCAACGCAGCCCCGGGCTTTGCCGGCTGCATCGCGGCTGCTTCGCGCGCGACTGCCGCTTGCGCCGTGACTCTCCCCTTCGCCGCGCTGCGTCCGCGCGTGCGAACATCGATTCCCACCAGAAATGCGCGTTCGCGCTCCGGCTCCTCGTGAACGGTCCCCAGAGGCACACGTCTGCCAGTACGCGCGGTGTCGCGGGATTTCTTGGTATGAGAACTTCCCAAACCGAAAACGCCTTATCCTTCGGTGCCGGTGCCCGAAGCGCTTGGCGCTGACACCGGCCCTGCCGCCGTTCCCGTGCCCACCGCTTTATCTGGATGCGCCACGTGGGCGACATGCGTCGCCGCCACCCGCCCCATCACCACGGTGGAGATGGCGTGCTTGAAGATGAGCTGCTCCTGACCATTCGCCTCCAGCACCACGGAGTACTTGTCGAAAGAGCGGATGCGGCCCGTTAACTTCACTCCACTCAGCAGATAGATGGTGATGCTGAGTCTCTCCTTGCGAGCCGTGTTGAGGAAGGAATCCTGAATGTTCTGCGCCGGCTTATTGCTGTCCATAGCCGATCTCCTTGACTTGTAGACTGCGAACTGCCAACCACCCGCCCGCAGACTTCGCTGTGGGGTAGGCTCAAAGCAACAGCATGTTCCCGGAAGCCTTCCCGCTGCCACAGGAACAAGGGGGGACAATTCCGCCGGCTGCGCGCCCAAACTCCGCAGGGTCGCGCCTTCCAGCAGATGTGAGTACCATACGGCGATCTTGGCCGCTTTTCAACTGGAACTTGCCGCGATGGCGCCCGCAGGTTGATAGCGCCCGCCGCAAAGTGCAGACTTTCCTCGACTCGACGGCACCCAGGAAGCCATTCCGAGGTTCGTGAGGGTTTTACCTTTCATCACAGCCAGGCTGTTTTCTTCACCGAATGCCCGTCGCCTCCAGAAAAGCGAAATGCTGATTCGCATTGATGATGCTGCGAAGGAATCGCAGTTCCACATCAAGGCCATGGCGCTGCGGCCGGAATGGGATCGGAATCAAAATGCTCTAGGAAGCCGAGGCTAGCGCCATGATCATCTCGTCATTTTCGGCACGAATCACACGCGCTTTCCTCCACAAACAGGTGGCAATCGTTTGTACGAGAGATTCCTCGACGACGCCAACGGATTCGTAATCGGTGAGTCCGATTAGTTCCCTTCTCCCCGTAATATCGAATCCACGCTTTTGTGAAATCGATCGGACAGCAGAATCAGCATCTCTAAGCTCGGAGCAATTTTCCCTCGCTCAATCTTCGAAAGATGCCCTTGGGTAACGTGAAGGTAACTGCACAATTCCTCCTGCAAAATCTGCCCCCGTAATTTTCTGATCCTGTGGCCGATTGCAGCTAAGTCGACCTTTGCTTTATGGGTGCCCAAGATTTCCTCTTGACGTCCATATTCATTTATGGCATATTCATATAATGAATATTCGCTAGATGCATACCGATAAGCCGCCTGATTGCTCATTAGTAATCCATTTCAGCCGCTAACGCAATTCACTGGAAAGGGTCAACACGATTGGAGGAACGCATGGACTCGGCAAATAACCCAAGGAGGCTTGTAGAGAGGAACCTTGAACTCGCGACAAAGTTTTGGGGCACTCTCTCCGACACGACCTTGGAGACGCTATCCGGTCTCACGAGGAGATTCGGCCTCGTCGTCTCAGCCGGAGACCTTATCTTGCTCGATGGGAAATGGTATGTCACCCATGCGGGACTTTTGGGCGTTGCGCGCCGAAGTCATTGCACTGGAATTCAGGTGCGGCCCGCCCTCGAGTTCTGTAATCCAGAGGCCTCACGTTGGGCATTCGAGGCTACGGTGTACAAGTCGCGAGCCTGTCGCGGTTTCGTTGGTTACGGTGATGCCGACCCCTCCAACGTCTCGCTCCTTGTCCACGGTGCCGAAATGCGCGTGGCGGAAACCAGGGCCGTCAACCGTGCTCTGCGCAAGGCTTACGGGATCGGCATCTGCTCCGTTGAGGAAATCGGGTGCTTCGCTGAGCGACCGAATTCCTCCCGAGAGCCGAAGAAACTCCCGCCACAACCTGCTAATGGAAACCACGGCGCCCCGAAGGTGCGTGACCGCCTTTGCCAGATCATCCGCCAGCATCAACTCGATCCCAACTTGGTCAAGGCTTACGCAACGGATTTCTGCGGAGCCAAGACCCTGCGCGAAGCGACTCGGGAACAGGTGGAAAACTTCGTCACGCATCTGGCGGATTGGGCTGAAAAGGACCGAAATGCCTTGCTCTGTCAGCTCAACAGCTATCCCGGCCAGAAAGCAGGTGCCGCATGAGGCGCCAGATCACCGGCCTACATGCCGCCGATCGCTGCGCCGCCGATCAGATCCCCGACGGCGTCTTCCTCGTTAGCGTGCAACGAGTCAGGTTTCAACGTCATGCACAGAAGCCTTACTACGCGCTCACTCTGGCCATTCTTGAGCCCGTCCGATTTGGCGGACATGTCATTTCCAGTCGGCTGTACTGCAGCCCGAAAGCCCTGTGGAAGCTGAACTGGTTCCTGCGCGATTTCGGCTACGACACCGAAATGCTCGGACGCGACGAGGTGGACGAGCGGCAACTCGTCGGGATGAAAGGGGTGGTGAAGATAAGCCACATCGTCTTCAACGGCGCTTCCCTGCTCCGACTTGACGGCTTTGCCCCCGCCGGCCGTTGGGAAGAACTTTCGCCCGCCAATCTGGACAATCCACAGGTGGCCTGAATGACGTACAGTTACACCCAGATCAGCCAATACCTCACCTGTCCGCGGCGCTATCGGCATCGGTATCTCGATGGCTGGAAGGAAAAAGACACCCGAGCCGCGATGTTGTTCGGCCGCGCCTTCGAACGAGCCTTAGGCTCTCTATTTCGCCGGGAAGACCCCGGAGCTGTGCTATTCGCTGAATGGTCCGCGTACCAGAGCCAGGAACTGCACTACTCCAATCGAGACTCTTGGGATCGCATGCTCCGGGCAAGGAATCACTCTATTGACTCGGTTCTGCCAGGACGATCGCGTCCGGGTCTGCCAGCCTCAACGAAATCTGCAAGTCAAATTCACCCGGCAGGTTGCTGGCAGCAACGACTTCGTTGCCTACATCGACGCCATCGGGAAACTCGATGGCAAGCGCTGTCTGCTCGAGTGGAAAACGTCTTCGAGCCGATATCCGAAAGAACCTGAGGGACTGCTATCTCTGGATCCGCAACTGGTTTGCTACTCGTGGATAACGGGTATTGCGGAGGTTGCCCAAGTAGTATTTGTCCGCAAGAGTCTGGTCGAGGTTCAATACCTGCGCACCACCATCACCGACGAACAGCGCGAGGAGTTTGGCCACTTGGTAGAGGGCACAGTCCGCCGTATCGAGTCTGCGGACTTTCTCCCGCACAGTGGCATCCGCTTTCCCCAAAACCCTTGCCGCAGTTGCCCATACGTAGGCCTTTGTCTTGGAAAACAGCAAATGATCGATGCCGCTCTGGTGCGGCGTCCAGGAGCAGACAGTCTTGGTTGGCTTGACGAGCTTGATTACTAGGAACCCGCCCATGCCGCCGAAGTTCAATCGCCGCCGCGCCGTATTTGTACTGGACAAGATTGACGAGATTCTGGCCTGGGAGCAGCGGAAGGAGACAGAGCGCGACACCAAGTTCGTGGAACTTGGGCGCTATCTCTGCGAGGTGCGGGCGGGACAGTACTGGCGTCTGGAGAATTTGAAGTGCTTCGACAAATTTCTGGAGAGGCGTTTTCCGGAATCGAGGAGGAAGGCGTACTACCTGATGTCGATCCACGAACACCTGCCGCCGCAGGCGAGAAAGCAGCTAAAAGAAGTGGGCTGGACCAAGGGACTGGAGCTGGCCAAGCTGGCCAGGAGGGACGGGCAGCACTTCGATTGTGCAACCTGGTTGCACAAAGCCCGTCAGATGCCAAAGGAGGACTTCAAGCAGGAGGTCGAGAAGGAACTGACGGGGCGGGAAACTGAACCATGGGAAATTATCTACTTCAAACTGTACCAAAGTCAGATGCCGGTTATTGAACGGGCGATCGAAACGGCGGCTCTGATGCTGGGAAGTGACCGCTCCCGCGGCTACTGTCTGGAAATGATCTGCGCGGACTTCCTGGCCGGGGCCAACCTCGACAACGGAGATCCGGAGACTCTGCTGTTCTCGATGACGAGATTCTTCAAGTTTCTGCCCGGAGAGCAGCGGCAGGCGTTTCTTGGTGGCCTGCGAGAGAAAGCCTCATGAGTCCAACGCGCCCAGACCCTACCCGCTTTCGCCTGGATCCCGTGTCGTACCAGAAGCTTCGCCAGCAGGTGCTGCGTCGCGATGGCTGGCGGTGTCAATCGTGTGGCACGATGTCGAACCTAGAAGTCCATCACAAACAGTTTCGTAGCCACTCCGGCGACGATTCGAAAGAGAACCTCGTTACCGTCTGCGATGCATGTCATTCTGCCCTGCATCGCGGATGAGAGTTCCAAAAGTGTCCTCGCACAAAGGCGGAGTTGTTACGATCGCTCAAAGGGCCTGATCGCAATCGTTAGAGTCAAAATCTCAAGCTCGCAAACACAGAGATGAACGAATCTCGTTCCGGCCGTTTCAACACAGGAGATTCCTTCACCGTCGCCTCGCGATGAGATAAATGGAGCACCAGACGAGCACTGTCACTCACTCTGGGGGTTTTTCTTTTCCGTGTGTGCCTTCGCATCAGTGATCAGATTCTCGACGGTTTCCTTATTTCGTTGTCGGGATTGTACTTCGGCAGCTTGTCCCAAGCGGCGATGGCACCGGCGGCGGCGCTTTTAGCCTTCCGGCGGGTCCGGCCCAGGTTGACAATAGGCCTGGCGTGCTTGAGATCGTAGGTTAGAGACTTTTCCAGTTGTGCGGCGGCCTAGAAACCGTCGGCTGCAGAAGAAAAGCAAAAGGGATCACACAGCGCGTAGAGGCCAAGTCCCGCCGGTTGCCGACTGAGCGACGGAGCTAAACTCCGAGCCTTTCTTAGTTGTTTCAGGACTGACTGAACACACTCACTCTTGTGTGACGGCCCTCAGGAGACCTCGACAGCGAATAGATGTCCGGTTCTGAACACAGGAACCGCTGCAGAGAGGCACCAGGTGCGAACTGCGGATTCTGGCAGGTTCGTTGTGCGCGTTCCTTCGAATCGCGCGTCAGGAGAATCCTGTTCTCTCTTTACAAAAGACTTACATCGAGGTGGGCTAACCTGATGCGCGGGTCGGTCCCGGCAGCTATGCCCTCTCCAGTCAATCTCAGTAGGTGCCTTCTTCCCGGGAAGATTGAAGCGCGAGTCCGACCAGCAAGCGACGCCTCTGCTTGCCAAGCTCTAGGCCCACATAAGTCACTTCGAATGCCTTGACCAGATCTCGCCCGCTGCCGCCAAAACCAAGGATCAGGCGTAACTATTGAAATCGTAGCAGTTGGTCTCCAAACCGCGGACAGCGCCTTCGGCGGGTAGATGTGAGTACCATACGGCGATCTCCGCCGCTTTTCAACTGGAACTTGCCGCGGTGTCTTCTGCCGGTTGACAGCAGCCGCCCGCAAAGTGCAGACTTTCCTCGACTCGACGGCACCGCCGGACACGATTCCGCGGTTCGCGAGGTCTTTGCCTTTCATTACAGCTTGGCCGTCTCTTCGCCGAATGCCCGTTTTCTCAGGGCTTTCGGGGGCCCCGCAACGTGCACTTCGAAGTTGGCGAACAAGTTGGCGGAGGAAATTCTATGCACCATTTCGTCGCAATGGCAGCCTCAACGGTCATGCCCTCCATTACCGGCAATGAAGCCACCCAGCTTATTCTGCGCTGGTTCCACTTCATCGCGGGTATCACCTGGGTCGGACTGCTGTATTTCTTCAACCTCATTAACGTCCCTTTCATGAAGCAAGTGGACGCCAGCATGAAACCCAAGATCTTCCAGAACCTAACCTTGCCTGCCCTGAACTGGTTCCGCTGGAGCGCGCTGGTTACGGTCTTCATCGGATTCTGGTATTGGGCGCAGTTCTACGTCGGTCCCGATGCGCAGCGCCAGGGCGGCAGCGTGGGCGCCACCATCGGGTTCTTCCTGCTGCTCTGGATCGCGGTCTGGTTCGTGCTTTTCGTCGTGATCAAGAAAATGATCCCCAGCGGATACATCCTTGGCGCGATTACGGCAATTTTGGTTTACGCTGCAGGCTGGGTGTTTGTGCACTACACTCCCGTCGGCGGAGACGACAATCATGTCCTTTCCATCGGGGTCGGCGGCGGCTTCGGCATCGTGATGCTGTTCAACGTCTGGGGCATCATCTGGCCGAACAATAAGAAGATCATCCGAGGAACGCTGGCCGGCACTCCTCCCGCCAACGCGGCCACCATGGCGCGCCAGGCATTTCTGGCCTCGCGCACCAACTTTTTCCTTTCGGTACCGTTGCTGTTCTACATGGCAGCAAGTTCCCACTTTTCCAGCACCGTGATCTTCGGGAAGTAGGATTCGAACCTTTCCAAAAGCCTCGAGCGGATCGCGCGCGGGGCCTTTGTTTAACCCAAGCATGGCATTGCCACGGACGCGCATGCATTTAGCTTGACGACCGCGGGCCAATGGCCCAATACTTTGCCATATTCTGAGTGCTTTCATGACACGCCGCTTTCCAGCAGCCGCGCTGATCCTCCTGGTATTCGTATCATTAGCGGCGGCACAACAGAATGGAAATCTAAGGGTAGAAGTCGTGTTCGCCGATGGGCGGCGCTGCAATATCGCTGTTCATGTCCAGTTGATGAGCAGTGCGGGAACATCGATTGCCGCGGAGAGCTATACCAACGATAGCGGAACTACCGAACTCTATAACCTCGAGCCCGGCACCTATCACTTGGTCATTTCCGGCCAAGGTATAGAGACCGCCGACAGCGGCGTGTTTGAGGTTGATTCGCGCAAGTTGACCCAGTCCATCAATGTAACGGTACGACGACTGCAAGAGGCCGATGATACGACCAAAAACGTACCGGGCTCCTCGACGGTCGCGGCCGCGGACATGAACATTCCCGAGAGTGCGGCCAGAGAGTTTAATAAGGCGATCGACCTGATGAAACGGCAGGAGTGGCAAAAGGCGATCGAGCGGTTGAATCGAGCTGTAGGGATCTATCCGCAGTACGCTGCTGCCTGGAACAACTTGGGGGCAGCCTACGCTCGTTTGGGCGACCGGTCCCACGAACAGGAAGCGCTGGAGAAAGCGGTCAGTCTCAACGATCACCTGGCCCCAGCGTTCGTCAGTCTCGCCAAGCTAGCCATCGCCGACCGGAACATGGGTCGCGCCGAGAATTTATTGGACAAGGCGAACTCCGCGGACCCGGCCAACGCCCAGATGCTGACCCTTCTGGCGAATGTCGAATTGCTACAGCAGCATTATGACCAGGCAATTGCTGCCTGCCGCAAGGTTCACTCGCTGCCGGGCGGATCCCATGCAGTGGTCCACTACATCGCCGCCCACGCCCTGGAGCATGAGAACCATTTCTCCGATGCCGTAACCGAATTCCAGACATTCCTGAAGGAAGAACCAACCGGCGAGAGAGCTGAAGCAGTGAGAAAGCAGCTATCCAGTTTGCAAGCGCAATTGCGCTGAACGGCGCCCGCCAGTGATCAACGGGCCGATGCTGGCCGCCCCTATAAAGATCAAGATGACCGACACTTGGGCTTCTTTCTTGTCCAGAGGAGTGTAGGCCGGCGCTAGTGCACAAAAAAGCGGCCCCGGAATTCCGCGGCCGCCAAGGAAAAACGTCGAACAACTAGAAGGTAATCTTCCCGTTGATCTGGAGAATGCGCCCATTCAGCGGCACTCCGAAGAAGGCTCCATACGGGTTGGTGTTCGAACCGATCGTGGACAGGATTTTGCCCAACGAACTGCTTCTGATGCTGTTACCTGGCAGGTCGAAATTCTGGTGATTGAGGACATCAAATGCGGTTGCGCCTATGGCGAAACCGAAACGCTCACCGACCTTGAAGTTCTTCAAGACAGACAAGTCTGTGTCGAAGAACCCGGGCCCGCGCAATGCATTACGCGAGTTCCCGAAGTCGTTGTTTCCGACCGCAAACTCGCTGACGGTTGCGCACGGGGCGCCTCCAATAGCAGCGCCAGCTTGGGCAGCGGCTTCGCCGCATGAACCTGAGATGACGCTACCCCCAGCGAACGTGGCTAACGGAGTCGTGGTTCGAAGGCCCCCAACCACGGTCTGCGAAGCGAAGTAAGACCTCTTCAACGTATCAACTGGGCTCCACGGCAGGCCAGTGTGGTAGAAGAGCGTCCCACCCACCGTCCAGCCTCCTACAGCGCGATTCATCAGGCTGTTCGACCAGCGAGATGGTGTTTGATAAACGTAGTTGAGGTTGAAGTTATGGCGAACATCGTAGTCCGAGTTGCCATAGGAACTGCCCGGCAGGGTGGGAGACGCCTGGTAGCGGAGGCTGACTAGGGTGTTGGCAACGAACGGCTCCAGACAATTATTGGAGCAGGTGTCGCGGCCATGGCTGTAGGTGTAATTAGCCTGCCCCGAAAAGCCTTTCGTCGGCTTTACCTTGAAGCTGGCCGTGACGCCGTTATAGCTAGAGAAGCCGTCGTTGGTCAGATCGGAGATTTCATTGAAACGTGGATCAGTCTGAGTAGCTCCGATCAAGCCACCGAACGTGTTGCCCGGGCCCGGGCATCCCACGCAATAGACGTTATGCCAAGTATCTACTGTCATGAGATCGTAGCCGTGATTCCCGGCATAGTTGACGCCCACGCTGTACTTGTTGCCCAACTGGCGTTGTATCTCGAAGTTCCATTCGGCAAACTTCGGGTTCAAGAGCTTGCTGCCAACGGTGTAGTAGTTGGGTCCGAAGCCCTGCCCGCCCAAGCCAGCTACCGTCAGACCTGACGCAAAGCCGCCCTGGAAAGCCGCATTAGACTGGGCAGCGTCGGCATAGACGCTTCCCCCCACCCCAGGCGCGAGAGACTCGCCGTTTGCGCCGCTGGACGAGAAATTGCCTACTGCTGGAGCGTTGGTGAGGGATCGATCCACGGCCAGCGCGGGGAATTCGTCATCGAAAATCCCAAATCCACCGCGAACTACAGTGTTCCCACTGGGGCTGTACGCGAAACCAAACCGAGGCGAGAAAACCGCCTTCTCCACATCCGGGAATGCGTATTTGAGCCCGGTTGCGATAGCGGCATTGTAGGGCACATTTACATCGTGAGTGATCTCATCAAATGGTGCGTTCATCCGGGTAAAGCAGTTGGTCGCGCAACTCGGATTAGCAGTGCGGTCGATCCGCATCCCCAGCGTCAAGTTCAGCTTGCTGGTCAACTTCCATTGATCCTGCATGTAGGCGCCGAGGTTATACAACTTGATCTTGACGGCACCCAGATTGGAATAGGTTGCACTGTAGTTCGAACCGCCCGTCCCATCGCTCGTCTCGGTAACGCCGTTTACGAACTCACCAGTCGAGTTGATGGACAGCAGACCGCTAGTTCCGGACAAGGCAGAGTAATCGCTGACCAGATTACGCCGGTAGTCCGCGCCGATCTTGATGTCGTGACCGCCGATTACCTTGGAGAAGTTGTCTCGGATCTGGTACTGACTCACGATGCGACCCTGTGGATAGCCGTTGTCACCTCCACCAAGCGTGGTGAACGTCGAAGCCGTGTTGCCGAATGCCATCGTGGTAGGAAACTTGGCGATCGCGGCACTAAAGCTGGGCGGGCCAAACAGTGCTTGATACCACGCCCCCGAAACGATGAGGTTGTTGACCGTGGTGCTATTGAAAGTGTGGGTCTCGATCAGCTGGCCGTTGTACTCTGGCTGAATACTGGTTGCATTAAAAACCGAATTGATCGGGTCGGTACCGGTGGCTTGCACGCCGCGATCCATCTGGTAACGCCCCTTCAGGTGATCCTTGGAGCTGATCTCATAATCAATGGAACCTGCAAAGATCCACTCTGTAATCATGTTGTTCGCGGCGCTGTTGAAGGTCGCCGCGCAAGGTTTTCCCGGAATTGGATTGGAAAAAGTCCCCAGATTCCCGAAACCTGCTGCGATCGACTGCGGGTTTGTATACGTTGCCGTTCCGTCGTAATTATTGCTGAAGTCACCGCAACCGATGTTGGGGTCGCTCGCCTGAGTCACTGGCGCAGCGCCACTTGACCCGGGTGCTCCGGCATACAGGTTGAAGATGTTCTGGTAGAAGGGCACTTCAGCGGCAGGAACCTGGGTGAGAACGTAGCTGCCAAACGCCGCGGTCGGGATCGTATTGACTCCAGACACACCGGGCAGGATCATGCGTAATGCTTCATAGTCTGCGAAGAAAAAGAGCTTGTTCTTTACGATGGGGCCGCCAACCGAAGCCGCGTAGGTGTTGTTAACCGCGTGCGGCCGCGGGGAGTTCGCCGCATTGGCGAACCAGTCGTTGGCATTCAAGGCGGTTCCGTTGTAACCGTACGTCGCGTTACCGTGGAAGGCATTCGTCCCCGACTTGGTGGCAGCGTTCAACTGGGCCGCAGCCTGGCGGCCATAGTCTGCCGTGTAGCCGTTCTGAACGACTGTAACCTCTTGCAGTTCGTTGGATCCAAGAGTGAGGTTACTGGCGCCTGAGTTGTTCAAGTTCAGGTACGGGTCCATGTAGTCATTGCCGTTCACCGTGAACAGGTTCGATGTGCTGGGCAGACCATTTGCTGAAAAGTTGCCATACCCTGCACCGTTGCTGACCATGATCCCTGGGGCGGTATAGGCGTACGACGTAATGTCCCCGCCCGGCGCCGGAAGAGCTCTCAGTTGGGTCTCGGTATAGGTGGTGGATGTGTCACCATTCTCGGTCTGGATCAGTGGAACCGCTCCCGTGACCTCCACTACCTCACTGGCCGCGCCCACCTCAAGCTTTGCGTTGACTGTCGTGACTTGACCCACGGCGACGTTCACAGTCTGATTCACAGACTTGAAGCCCTTTGCGCCTATCGTCAATTTATATTCGCCCGGTTTAAGAAAGGAAAAACGGTACAGACCGGTGGCGTTGGTAGTTGCGGTTTGGTTCTTGCCTTCGGCGATGTCGGTAAGCGTGACAGTTGCGTCTTGGACTACCGCGCCGGCGGCATCGGTCACTGTACCGGAAATATCGCCATTCACGACCGATTGTGCGACTGCCGGGAGCGTAAACAGGCCCATCACTAGAATGGCCGTGGTCACCAGCACCAAAGTCAAAGTTGGAAAACGTTCAAAACGCATTTCCTGCCTCCTTAAGAAATTTTTGTTGTTCAGAATCGGATCCAAGCGCCTTGGCCGGTTTTCCTGGAAACAATCGCGCGATCCGATGGATTGCAATCCTCTTTAAACCTCTAAAACAGTGTGAGAGCTGGGACTTCAAGAAATTATTACCGCTTACTTCACCCGTCTGCCGCAGGCTTCTTTAAAGTTTTACTGTCTTATGAAATCAACACCTACACACACACGTAACTTATGTCTCAATGCAACTCACGATCCAAACAGAGCCACCAACAAACAATTTGTTTTCAGTCAGTTAGTGTTACCATGTTTAGTCGGGATACCGAAATCGGTATAAGTAATGGAAAAATATATGGCATTTGGAATTTCTCGACTGGCGAGGCGACTCGGGACCGCACTCCGCTAGCCCCGCCGCTTCCTGGCTGTTCTTGAGGGCACTTCCCCGGGTGCCAGAACCCTTCGCACGATCGGTGTGTTCAGCTTGTACTTTCGCTCGCTGACGTTCCCTGCCTCATCTTTCACGCGCAAGATAAATACCGGCAGAGTTCCCTCCTTGTCGAAATTCTCTTTCGTGATGGTCACGGGCAGAATGCCGTCCAGGCCGTGTTCGCGGTATGCGGTCTCGTAGCGGTGCTTTCGCGCGTTCCAGGTGAAAACCCGGATCTGATCGAAGTCGTAAGGCAGGCCGTCGTGGGGGTCAGTCAGCACGCAAAGGTATTGCGGAACCTCTTTCTGCACCCCTTTGTCGTTATCCGGCACCTCGTTCAACACGAAGAAAGCTACGAAGCGCTGGCCCTCGGCGTATTGCGCGATATCGAGAGGGACGTCCACGTCCACCATCCGGGACAACACCCATCCCACGCGACCGTGATCTTCGCGCACCAGCCACCAGTCCTCGAGTACGGGCCCCGCCGGAGCTTTCGCCCCAGGCTTCGTTGCCAGCTTGGGCGGAGGCGCCGCGCCAGGCTGCTTTTCAGCGGTAGCCCGCTTCAGAATCGCGACCTTCGCGCCGGATGCAAGCTGGTACAGATGTTCACTATCCCGGCCCGGAGTGACGTGCAAATTGGTCTCACTCCGTAGCACGCCGGGAGCCTGCACGGGATCGCTCTGATTCTCTTGGGTGAGTTTCTGCAAGGCGTCGAAGGTCTTCTGATCGACCAGATATCGCTGCTCGATCCAGCCCTCAATTCCGCTGCTGGTGCGCACTCGCGCGAAACGCTTCTCGCGCTCCAGCACTTCCACGCGGTCTCCATTTTTCACGTTGCCGACGCGGTTATAGATGGCCGCCACCTGGTCGCGCAGCGCCGCCTGGGGCGCCGACACGTAGGCCACCTCAAGCACGCGGTGACGCCCGCGACCGCACGCCGGAAGCCACAGCATGGCCGCCATGACCACCGTCACCACAAGCCAGCCAACTCGGGATGAGCCCAACGGTCTCACGATTGAGTTCGAGTGAAGAAGGGAACTTTCTACTATAGCGCGTTGCAGGGCAGGAGTTCCCGGCATAAAGGTTTACGATTCATGAACGTGCAGGGCAGATGAATTGGCCGTCAAGACAGAGACAACCCGGCTCGGTTACCATAGCAGTGGGACGTCCGAATGATAAAAGGTTCGACCCGCCGGTTGCGCGGCTGAGCTTTTCTGCGTCTTTAAGATGATGTAAATGGTTTCGTGCCCGATAACCACAAGACCACCAAAAACTCATGAAGAACACACTCCGAAATCGTTTCGTTATTTTGTCCCTATCTCTGATCGCGCTGGCCGGCGCCGCGTGCGTGTCGGCGCAGGATACAGTGAATTCGGTGCTGCGTCCGCCCAAGGGATCGCAGATTGCCATTGTCGTCTTCGAGGATTTGCAGTGTCCCATGTGCAGTCGCACCGCGCCGCTCATCGAGCAGGCCTCGAAGACCTACAAGATCCCGGTCGTGCGTCACGATTTCCCGCTGCCCATGCACAACTGGTCCTACCAGGCGGCCGTGATGGCGCGCTACTTCGACACCCATTCCAAGGCCCTGGGCAACGAATTCCGCGATTACATTTTCGAGAACCAGCTCGAAGTCAATCCCCAGAACTTGCGCGCCTATGCCGAAAAATTCGCCACCGCGCATAGAGTCGACTTGCCGTTCGTTCTCGATCCGGGCGGAAAACTCGCCGCGCTGGTCAATGCTGACCGCGATCTGGGCAAGGCCATCAAGCTCGACCACACACCCACGGTTTACATCGTAAGCAGCCGCAATCCCAACAAGCCGTATGTGGAAGTCAAGGACAACAGCCAGCTCTACCTGACTATCGACACCATGATGAAGGAGTAGGGAAGAGCGATTGTAGATTGCTGAAGAACGGGGGTTCTAAATCTGCCATCGCAAATCTGAAATCTGCAATTACTCGGGCCGCCCGGTGTAGTGTCCGGTCGAGTGCACGTGCTCGTGGTCTTCCAGCGATTCCAGGTGTGTGATCACTTCGGCAGGCTTGGCGAGTTCCACGGGCAAACGTTCTTCGAGCGCAGTCGCCAGCCGATGCGCTTCCCCCACAGCCGTCGCATGCGGAAACAGCAGGTGCACCTCAATGATTTGACGGTATCCGGTGGTGCGGTATCGTACGCCGTGATAATGGATCCCGAGTTCGTTGCAGATGGTGTCCAACTTCTCACGGATCTGTTTGCCTGTGTCCGGATCGGAGTAGTCGAGCAGACCCACTGCCGACCGCCACGCCATGCGCCCCCCGGACCACAGAATATTGACGGCGACCGCGATCGCGACCAGGGGATCAAACGGCTTCCATCCCGTCAGCATGACCAAGCCGAGTCCCGCGACCACGCCGAAGCTGGTGAAGCAGTCGGTAAGCACGTGCTTGCCATCAGCTTCGAGAATCAGCGAGTGGCTTCGTTTCCCCACCCGCAGCAGATACCAGCCCAGCCAGGCATTGAGCATGCCAGCTCCGAGCAGTAGCAACGTGCCAGAGCCTAGATGTTCCAGCGGCAATCCCGCCAGCCATTTTTCGATGGCCTCCACCAGAATCCAGATGGCGGCGATGACGATCATCGCTCCTTCAAATCCGGCAGAGAAAAACGAGATGCGCTCGTACCCGTAAAGAAACGTAGGAGCGGCGGGCTTCGCGCTCAGCCGTAGGCTAAACGCGGCAAACGCCACCGCGATGACATGCACCACCGACTCCGCGAAGTCCGACAGGATCGCCGCTGACCCTGTCATGTAATACGCGGTGGTCTTGCCTAGTAGCATCAGCACCCCAACCGCCAGTGACATGCGCATGGCAAACCGCGCCGCGCGCAATTGCTCCTGGTCGCGATACGCAGGAGCAGAATTCGGCAATTGGCCTGAGAAGGGATCCGGCATGGAGTTGCCCACTTATACCCATGCTCCCACAAAAGCGCAAACATGGAATGTGATTGGAATCACGCAATGAGGGTTGCGTTATAGGGTTGCGTTATAAGGTTACTGTCGCTGTGATTTTGCTGCCCACAGCGGGGCTCCCGCGCCGCGCCAAAAGGCTAAATGCCAAATGCTTAGTACGGCTCGCCAACGTCTTGGATCCACGTCCGAGGTCTGAGGCCCTTTTTCAATCGCCAAACCCGATCCCAATCGCGCGAGCCGTGCGCACCAGCTCTCCATCGGGTCGCACCGACTTCAACTGTCCGATGGCGCTGGCCACGTCGACTGCGACAATCGAGTCCGCGCGCAGAGCAACCATCTTTCCGAACTTGCCCTCGGCAATCAGGTCGACCGCAGCTACTCCGAAGCGCGTGGCCAACACGCGGTCATAGGGCGAGGGCGATCCGCCGCGCTGAATATGCCCCAGGACGCTGACCCGCACTTCCTTGTTGGCAAACAGTCCAATGGCATCGCCGATGGTGTTACCCACGGGCCAGCCACGGGCCATCTGTTTCAACTCGGGTGGCAATTTGATGCCCTCGGCGACCACGACAATGGTGAAACGGCTGCCACGGCTCTCCCGCTGCGCGATAAAGTCGCACACCCGTTTTATGGTGAAAGGAATTTCGGGAATCAGAATGATGTGGGCGCCCCGCCATGCCTCCGGCCAGCGCGATCCAGCCGCAATCGCGCCCCATCACTTTCACCACCATGACGCGGTGGTGCGACGCCGCCGTCGTGTGGATCTTGTCGAGGGCATCGCTGACCGTGTGCAGCGCCGTGTCGAACCCAAACGTGAAATCCGTGGCCGACAAGTCGTTGTCAATTGTCTTGGGCACGCCCACGATCTTCATGCCTTTCTGGAAAAGTTCGTAGCCGATTTTCTGCGAGCCGTCGCCGCCAATCGTGATGATCGCGTCAATTCCCAGCTTCTTGGAGTTAGAGATGATTTCGTCCGAGATGTCCCGCACCACCTCCTGACCGTTCTCTTCAGTCTTGTAGCTGAACGGATTGCCGCGATTGGTGGTGCCCAGAATGGTTCCGCCGCGCGGCAGAATTCCGCTGACCCTGTCGACCGTCAACTCAAAGGATTTTTCCGGCCAGATGAGCCCGTCGAAGCCATCGGGAATGCCGATGACTTTCTACTTGTGTTTGAGGATGGCAGCCATGGTAGCGGCGCGAATCACAGCGTTGAGGTCGGGAGCGTCCCCGCCTCCGGTAGCAATGCCAATACAGCGTATGTCAGACATGGGAAATCCGTCGGGAGTACCCACGATCATATGGGTCAGCGGTGTGGAGAACAACGTTACGAGTGGACGTAATAAAAAGGGCGCACCCGGGTGCCCCGCATTCAAATTCGAAAAAGGGACTTTGCCCCGAGGAAGCTGTCTACCCACCAGGACCAGCGAGAAATAGCGCCCCTCTTCGTTGCCAAGCAAAAAACTCGGCTCCTGAACGGCGACCTCGACCGTCTCTAGTTGACCGTCAGGGTAGCCGTGGCCGTGAGAGTCGAGCCCGAGTAAGACGCGACGATCTGGTACACACCCGCCAGAGTCGTGCCGGAGGCCGTCGTGCAGACCTGCGCGGAAACTCCGTCATACCCGCAGGTGATCGTTGATACCGCCGTGCCGTTCTGCTCTGGGGTCAGCGTTGCCGAGCTTGTGAGGTTGATCGGGGTTCCATTCGACACGGCACTCACCGTAAAGCTCTGAGAGGTTCCAACGTTCACACTCGCCGACGTGGGGCTGATCGCAATCGAATTGATAACCAGAAACACGGTAGCCGTAGCGGTAGAACTCAGCGCCTGAGCGCTGGCCGTAATTGTGGAGGTTCCAGTGCTCACACCGGTCAAGATACCCGTATTGGGATTCACCGAAGCAACCCCGGAAGTATCACTCGACCAGGAAACTCCGTTCTTGATCTGATTACGACTGCCGTCATCGTAAGTCCCAAAAGCCTGCAGCTGCAAAGTCTGGCCTTGTTGCACCTGTGGCGCCGTCGGAGAGATGGCGATCGAGGTCAAGGTGGGATTCACGAAAAATCCCCGGCAGCTCACCGCCAAGGCCAAGGTTGCAAGCGCAGCAAAGGCGCAACTCAGTCGGAGCTTCTGCTTCTTGGATGACATACTCGTTGAGACTCCTTGGGCGCGCCGGCTCTGTTCTTCTGTTCTTCTTTTTTTCTAAGGTGGTCTGCAAAAATTGTAGCAGAGAAGATTTTGTCCGGTGCACACTCCAGTACCTGAACTGTAGGCGCGGAACCATCTCCGCCACTCGCCGGACGTAGTCCCCTTCCCGGTTAGAACGCCAGATCAAAGCCCGCTTGCAGAAAAAGCTGTCAGCCGATCAAGTCCCAGATTTCTCAAACGGTGGCCAGTGCTGGAACCAACCGCTGGCCCTCACACCTTAGCTACTCAGTCTCCTAGCGCCCCTTTGGATGCTCTTCCTTGGGAGGGGTCTGCCTGTGGGCCGGTGGGCTCGGCGGGTGAGAATTCTGCCGCGGCGCGCTCTGCCTCGGCGGCGGCGCCGCATGAGGCTTGCTCGGATCGCTGTAGGGACGAGACTCGACACGGTTTTGTGGACGAGTCTCGCTCGGACGACTCTGGTTGGGACGGCTTTCATTCCCACGCGCGGAGTTACCGGCCGACGCTCCACTCTTCGACGGCGGCGTGAATGGCCGGAATCCTTCGTTGGATGTGCCCCGGTTCCCCGGCGTTGAAGCTACGCGCGCCTGTTTGGGCGACATGGCCGGCGCGTGATATTCCCCACCCGATGCCCTGGCCGGAACCGCAGAACGGCTACTGAAATCCCCGGGCCTGGAGGTCGCCGCGATCGCAGGTCGCCCGTGGTTCTCCGACGCGAAATTCTGGCGATTCTGGCTGGCCAGCCGCTCGTGCTGGGTCTGGGTAGCCAGAGGTGCGGCATGCCGCTCGTGCTCGGCCTCCATTTCCTGCTGGGTCGGACGCGCCTCTACTCCGCCGGATCCACCGTTATAACTTACGTTCCTCGTATTATTTACGACCACGGTTCTGTTGTAGACATGGGGCACGTTGGTGACGCTGACGTTGGTGACGTAGCGGTTGTAGTAGAACTCTCGTCCCCGCCACTCGCCGCCGACAAATCCCACGCCGCTATAGCCGAATCCGTAGTTAACTCCGCCATAGAAGCCGATGTGCGGTCCCCAGTAACCCGTATGCCACGCGTAGAATCCTCCGCCCCATCCCCAGTACCCGGGGGTCCATAGCATGCCTATCGGCGCCACCACCCAGGTGCCAGGCACCCAATAGTAGCCGTCGTCATCGCTCCAGCCCCAGTAGCCAGGTGTCCAGAAATAGCCCGGGCCCGGGCAGATCGGCTGCGCGTAAACCGGCAAGGGAGGCGGGCCGACACGTACCGAAATGCCAACCGCGATCTGCGAAAACGACGCGGCCGAAAAGGACAGAATAATGATTGCCAATAACAGCCAGCGAACTGCGGCTCGATTCGTCATTGCCGTTCCCCGGATTTTGTAATCATGCCTACCTGAAGAGTAGAAGCGCCCAGTGCATTGTGCCGCAAAAATCGGCGCTCGCCCTGATTACGTTCCTCCCCATGTAAACACTGGACCATGGAGTTTGTTGCTCGGAGGAGAAATTATTTGGAATGAGCAGATTGGGAAGACAGGGACGTTCAGATCTTGTGTCGAGGGCGGCCCGGCAGTCATCACCTCTCTAAGAACTGAGAACTAATTAATCTTCTTGCCGCGCGCGATCCGCTCGTCGATGGGCTTGCGGCTGGCGAATCCTTCCTGCGTTCCGTGCCAGTGGGTTATGGATTTCTCTCCCAGCTTCCAGCACAGCAGGATAATCTGGCCTTCGATTTCGCAGGGAAAATCGAGCAGGCCGATATCGATATCTTTCACTTGCACGCCAATGGAGTCGATCTCCGCCAGCGCGTCTTTAGCCCGCTGTTCAGCCTTCATCCGCTCCGCTTTGCGCCGGGCCAGCGCTACCACATCGAGAAATGTGCCCCCGTTCAGAAAAATCCTGTGACTGAGCGCCTGTTGCTCGGCTTCAAATTCTTCCATCACTTTCTTGCCCGCGATCGCAGTACGCAGCAGCGACTCGAGCACGGGCAACAGAGACTGCGCTTCGTCGAGAGTAAAAGTGCGGTCGGACATAGTCCCATTCTACTGCATGCGGTCTTGCTGATATTGCGACACCGCAGGATTGCGGGGTCGACCCGTGGAAATCCGTGGGAAGAGGTTTTTGCCTCAGCGGCTTCTCGCTTCCGAGGGATCAGCCGACGTCGCCGTGTTCACATCAATAGGAAACCCCTTCCCGATCCCCGGCGCATCACAGTTTCCGTCGCGGCTGTAGTTGGTGCAGTGTGCAGCCACGTCCTTACGCTGCGGGGATTGCGCGAACTGCCAGACCTCGGCGAATCGCACTCCGCTCTGCCCCGGGCTTGGCGGGCGCTGCGGAAACGCGCACCCCGGCGCGGGCGGGCAAGCATCGTTGATCGCCCAGTAGACGATCGTGCGTGCCCCGGCGCTCTGGCGAATGTCTTCGGCCGTGACCACGTTGCCGTCGTCGGTCGCAGCGATGCCGGAACAATATATCCCCGCGCGAAATCCCGCGGCAGTGATGCCGTCAACCCAGGCGTAAATGTAAGCCTTCTGCTCGGGCAGCATGCGTCCGCCCTGTTCTTGGTCAAGAAAAATAATGGTCGCGCGCGGAAATCCCTCGCGCCGCGCGGATGTGGCTGCGGCGCGCGCATCCGATTGTCCAAGACGTGTAGCGTTCGCCACGGTTTTCAGCTGGGCGTAAAGCTGTCCGTTAAACAGCACAAGAAATCCGAATCCGGCGGACTCGACCGCGGCGCGGTGGCCGGTCCAGCTATTCGACGACGCTCCCGGAGGATGGTTGAGCCAGTATCCGGTGTAGGAAAAAGTCTGGTGCAGAGTTTTGAGATTGGCATCGCCGGGGTAGTCGTTGCGGTCGAAGCCGAGGTAGGAGGCCCCTTGTGCCACGGCGAGGCTTGCCTGCAGACAAACAATTGCGAAGAATGTGAACTTTCGTGGACGCATCTTTCTCGACCGCACCGCGAGCCCTAACTACGGTAACTAGCAAATCCGCTGCAAGGTATTAGCATAAACTGCGCGAGTCTCTATCATGTGCTTTGCTCGGCTCTTATCTGTATCACGTGCGTCGTTCCTGTTGCTCGTCTTTCTTCTTCTCGCCCTTTTACTCCCCGCGCAGGAAGCGTCGAAGCATGAAGGTCAGGAAACTCGAAATGAACTTCAGGGGACGCTGCGGCAGGCTCGGGACGCAGTGGTCCGTCTGGCCGCAGAGGACGACAGTAGTCTCAATACGTCCATCTCGGAAAAGGTGAGCCAACTGGTAGAGTCTCTTCTCTACGTCGACGATCGTGAGGATGTCCGATACTTGCAACACCATCTGAGAAAGGTTTACGCGGACGAGATTCGCTCTGTGTTGGAGCCTTCTGCCACGCTTCAGGATTTCGCCGCTCGCGTTTCAAAAGCTAATCGTGTGAAGGACGTTTTTGAACACGATAAGGAACTGCAAACAGTCGTCAGTCAAGAGATCGAGCGGGGATTAATCGAAGACGCTGTAGATGCCGCACGAGGGATCCGTTTGCCGGGATCTCGGAGTACGGCGTTTATCGACATTGCCCTCGCGCAACACGGCAAGGGGAATGACTCAGCGGCCGATGAGGCGGTTACCGCTGCGATCCACGCGTGTTTTCAGCCGGGAACCGGCTTGCCTCTTATTATTATCGACCCCTCTGATCGCCGACTGGGTCAGGTTGCCGGTGCGCTCGCGGGTGGAGGGTATCCGGATGGCGCGCAACGAGCCCTCGCGGAAGCAGAGAAAGCCGTCGAAGCCAAAGCGAAACCCGATTCTTTCGACTGGTCAAACCTCACTCGGGCCGCAATCGCGGTCGGCGACTTGCCGTCGGCAGCCCGCTGGATGCAGAACGTTGAGAGTGATGACCAGCGTGCCGACCTGCAAACGCAGGTGGCTCAGGCGCAGGCACGGCAATCCGGCGCTGACGCCGAGGTGCGTTCGGCGATGAAGATCAGCGATCCCTGGGTGAAAATCACTGCCCTCAGGGATACTGCAAATAAGCAGTCAGAAGCAGGCGACAGCAACGGCGCGATGACAACTCTGCGACTCGCGATCGAGGCTGCGAATCGGGCCAACCAGCGCACTGTTCTTCTTCTGCATGACATGGCCTGGGCTCAGATCGACGCCGGAGATCGTATCGGCGCTGAGCTCACGCTTGAGCTGGCACTGCAAGAAAATGAAAAAACTGCATTCGGGCAAGACCAGGTAGACGGCTGGGCGTTGTTGGCCGATACATTTGCCTTTCTTGGGCATTTCGACCGAGCGCACAAAATAGCGTCCAAAATTGACGACCATTATTTCCGAGGTCGTGCGCTCGGTTTCATCGCAGAACGCGAAGTAGCAGCCGGTCATTCGGAGGAGGCTCAGGCTTGGGCGAAGCAACTAAAGGACCCCGACGAACGCGCCAGCACCTATCTAGCAATTGCCAAGACCACAATCGAGAAACTCAAGGACGAGTTGAACAAGTGACCTCCGCGAATTGCGGAGTTAAGGACTGACCCTATCCCCCGATATGCACCATGGTCCGCGACGCCGGAACAAAGTCTGCCTCGCCGATATGGTGGCGTTCTTCTTTCTTCTGTACGACGCCATGAATAAATTCCGCTAACTCTTCATCGCTTGCACCACGGCGCATCTGCGCATGCAAGTCGTGATCCCATACCGAAAACAGGCAGGTGCGAATCTTCCCGTCGCTGGTGATGCGGATGCGGCTGCAATGTCCGCAGAACGGATGTGACACCGGCGCGATGATGCCGATCTCCCCGACTCCGTCTTCAAACCGATAGCGCCGCGCTGTTTCCGAGCGCCCGTGCGGGATTTCGACCAGCGGCCGGTATTCCGCCATGCGCGACAAAATCTCATCCAGCGTGACTACGGTCGAGGGCGCCCAGGTTCGCCCCTCTTCGAGCGGCATGAATTCGATAAACCGCACCGTCACGCCTTCTTCGCGAGCGAACATGCCGAAAGGAATAATCTGGTCTTCGTTGAATCCGCGCATCAGCACGCAGTTCACTTTGAGCGGCCACAACCCGGCCCGCCGGGCCGCGCGGATGCCCGCCAGCACGTGATCATATCCATTGGGCACGCGCGTGATGCGCGCGAAGCGGTCGGGATCGACTGCATCCATTGAAACTGTGACCCGCGTCAGCCCCGCGTCCTTCAGCGGCTGCGCGAGTTCGGCAAGCATGTGCCCATTCGTGGTCAAAGCAATATCAAGCGAGTCTTTGTTGCGATTGAGCGGGGAAAGGCTGGCTAGTTCGCGCACGAAGTCCACCACGCCCTTACGCAACAGCGGCTCGCCCCCCGTGAGACGAACCTTGGTGATCCCCATCCCCACCAGCACGCGCGCCATGCGCAGATAGTCCTCGAAAGGCAGATCGCCGTACAGCGCCCCCTCATTCCCCGTCCGGCAATACACACACTTGTAGTTGCAGCGGTCCGTGATGGATATCCGCAGGTCCGTGATGGCGCGCCCGAATTTGTCGTGGAGAACCAAGCTTTTGGGTCTTAAGCCTTTAGCTCTAGGCTCGCGTGGCGTCCTAGCTCCGGGTCGAGTCAGAAGCTAAGAGCCAAAAGCCAAGAGCTGTTAAGGAAAAAAAACAAACAGGCGGGAGCATCCCGGCGGCTGTTTCCTTTCCAATGCGTTCCCTACGGAACGCGGGAGGCGCCGGCGTTTCCACCAGCACCCTCGGGAAGATCTTCTTTGCGACCTTTGCGAAGTCTTTGGCGATCTCTGCGGTCAAAAGCTCTTAACCGCGAAGGGCGCACAACTGACGTGAAGTACGCGAAGAGAACCATTCCCTAGCCGCCGCACCCTGGGTAGGCCCAAAGGACGAGGCGGTCGGAAACCTCACTTTCTCATTATAGGACGTGCGGGCGTTAAAGAGGATTCAAGGTTTTAGATTCCCTACTGCCTTCTCGATCGCCGCCTCGGCCAGCGGCGCCATGATTTTGAATCCCGCCGCGTTCGGATGCAGGCCATCGTCGGCGAGATCTTTCTTCATGAGTCCCTTGTCGTCGACCATGGCGCTGAAATAGTCCAGATAGACGCAGCCGTTCGAGGACGTCGCACAGTAATCCTTCAGCCACTTGTTCAGTGCAAGAATTTTCTCCGGCGGCCGTTGCGCAAAAAAGTCCTTCGATCGCTCGGTGTAATTGTGCACGGGCAGAACCGAACAATCGATGACTTTGATGTGGTTTACTCGCGCCAGTTCTGCCAGCGAAGCATAGTCGGCCTCGATGTCCTCGAGCCGCATCGGCCCGGTATTGCCGGCGATGTCATTGGTCCCTGCGAGGATGATTACGACTTTTGGCTGCAGGTCGATCACGTCCTGACGAAAGCGCACCAGCATCTGCGGCGTGGTCTGCCCTCCAATGCCGCGATTGATGTAAGGCTTGCCCGGAAAATAGTCTGGCAGTTTCCAGATGTCGGTAATCGAGTCGCCGAAAAAAACTACGCGATTCGCCCGCCGAGGGCGGAGGCAGCGCAGCATTGGCCTCGCGGTAGCGATTCAACTGCCCGAAATCGTCGGTGAACATCGCGATGCGCGAGGCCCGGTATTGATCCAGCCCGGGGAATCCGGTCGGCGGAATCGATGGAACCTGCGCTGGCTGCTGGGCCAGGGCGGAAACGGTGAGGAAGAGGACTAACGCGAGTCTCTGGAGGTCACGATATGGTTTCATGTGTTGTCCCTAAGGTTACAGGATAAAGCCGAGAGCCGACCTACTCTTGATGCTGAAAAGTCGTCCGATGACCCCAATCACGGTCTGCTCGCAATCGCTCGCGCAATTGCCTTCTCCGCAATTGGTGCCATGATTTTGTAGCCGGACACATTCGGATGCAGACCCTCATCGGACAGATCGCGCTTGAGCATGCCCTTGTTATCAACCATCGCCGAGAAGTAGTCGAGATACACCAGCCTGTTTTTCGCGCAGTAATCCTTGAGCCAGGTATTCAGCGCCAGAATTCTTTCGCGCGGTCGCAGGGCAAACGACTCCTTCGCATCTTCGGTGTAGTTGTTCACCGGAAGCAGCGAGGCAAAGACCAGGCGAATGTGGTGCACGCGCGCCAACTCGGCCATGGACGCGTATTTGGCCTCGATGTCCTCGTTGCGCGTGGGCCCGGTGACGCCGGCTATGTCGTTGGTTCCGGCCAGCACGACCAGAACCTTGGGATGCAAATCAATCACGTCCTGGCGGAAACGCACTAGCATCTGGGGAGTGGTTTGCCCGTCGATGCCGCGGTTGAGGTAAGGCTTACCAGGAAAATAGTCTGCCAGCTTCCAATAGTCGGTGATGGAGTCGCCAAGAAACACGACCCGATTTTCGCCGGCCACGGGTGGGCCCAGCGCCGCATCGGCCGCGCGATAGCGCGCCAGTTCCCCGAAGTCATCGGTGTAGATAGCAATCCGCGAGGCGCGGTACTGATCGAGGCCGGGGGAGCCGGTGGAGGGGATGCTGGGCGGCGCCTGCTGAGAAAGGGCAGAGAGAGTGAACAACAACACGGCTAAGAGATGCGAGATAAAGCGACTTTCTCTCGACTGCACGTTGCCTCCGGGAAACGGAATTTCGAGGTCTAAACAGCTAGTCGAGAAGCGGGATGGTCCTGCCGGCAGATCCTCGAACCCATTACAGAATGTGCTCGATCTCAACATCCTCCCACTTGCTCTGCAGATATTCCGCCACTAGCCTGCGGTGGCAGTTCTCTGGCGTCGCTTCGCTGCATAGCAGGCAGCCGCCGTCAATGACCCTGCGCGCCAGGGTATCTTCCACTTTGCGCTCTGCCATCAGGCCGAGAAATCTCTTCTCGTAGTCTAGCCAGCTGCCGTGGTTTTTCTTGTATCCGTCGAGCATCGCTTGCGTGGGCGCCAGTTCGGGCAGGTGCAGATATCCGATGGAAAGGATCGCCTCACAAAAAAAATTGAGGTCTTCCCGCTTCGAGAACCCGGCCAGCTGCGAAACATTATTCAGACGGACATCCACTACCCGCGCCAGTCCCGGGCGCTGCAGCTTTTCAAAGAATTCCCGCGCCGACTTCCTGGTAAATCCGATGGTGAACACTTTCATCGACGAGGCACTCCGCGCGGACTAAGCCGGCTGCGACACCTGACTCGCTGTGTACTCAATCTGCTCGGCTTGCTTCTCGTAGGCGAGGGCGACAAGCTCGTCCCTGGTCTGAAAGAGATTGTTCTCCTGCATCCCGTGTAAGGCCAGCAGCCGGAGCAGCGAAGCATCGTGATCTTCCAGACTGCCATCCTCGAGGATGTGCCGCACGCGGATGCCTCGTTCGTGCAGACATCTGGCAATCAGGATCGTCCGGTGACAACTGAGAGGCTCCTTCTCGGCACACAGAATCGCGAGTCGAAACTTCTCCATCCCCGCCAGCAAGCGCTCGATCCCGCGTTCAAACAGAGGCGTTCGCGCGATCAGAGCATATTGCGCCCGCCCCTCCCGATAACACGCGGGATCTTCAGAACGGGCTCCCAGTTCCTGCCCCAAAAAAACATAGTCCAGCCCAGAATTCTTAAGAGCGCTGGCCAGCGCTTCGCGATTAAATTGCGGATTGAAGCGGCTGTAAGGCTGGGATCTGACATCGGCGATGGCAGTAACTCCTTGCTGACCGAGCAATTCCAGCAGGTGCTCTGTGGTGCTGTTCGAGTGTCCAATGGTGTAAATGGTCTTGGTCATGGCGAAATTCGCATCACGCCTGCGATCAGTTTGTAACAGGCGTTCTGCGCGTCGAACTTTTCACTGAGGCTAATACACAGGATGGGGTTCTGCAACTCGCTACGGAACCCGTCAGGATTGGGGAGGATCTGTTTTTCGACAATGGGATCGGTGATAGCCAAAATGTAATCGCAACCAGAGAGCGAAAAGTGTCCTCGAACCCTGCGCCTTGGGTTTCCGCGATCCGCGCCTTCCGTGCCGACCGTGATTGTCAACAGCTCGGGCTGCACGAGCACAAGGGAATGTTGCTCTCGCTCCGCGAGCACCGCTGGAACTCTGTCGTTGTGGCCGCTGCCGGTAGAGTCGCCGTTCATCCACAAGGGGCCCGCAGGCTGATCAAGCGCGGGCAGCAACTGCCGCGCCGTAACCCGTCCGGCGAATCGCTACCGCACACTCGTATCGACCAGGTGATTCTCCGTTTGGCACCCCGACGGCCGCGGCGCCAGTAGGCCCACTTCGATCAGATCCAGCAGTTGCGGGTCGCGCCAGGTCTTGCGGTACCATCGCTCCGCGGTTAGTTCTCCCCGGTCTCGCGCACTCACCGGCCGGCACCACGCACCGAACTTCTGTCCGTCCCATTCCTTGCCGGCCACGCAGCGTCCAGTCAGCTTGCGTGAATTCGCCAGGCACACAATGGTTTTGATATACGGCATCACGAACTACCAAGAGCCGCAAACGCGTCTCGTGCAAAATTGTAGCGGCTCAGAAAACCGGCGCTTTGTTCGCAATGTTTTTTCGTAGCGGACCCTCCCGAAATGGGTCCGCGTAAGTCCGTGTCAAAAAAGCGTAAGCAGCGGCGCGCCCTATCTGCGGGGAACTCGCCCCAAATGTGACCGCCGTCACAACCTGCCGTGACATATCTCACTGAGGTTATCCCTGCCCCGGTGCAGCCTCTGACTGTAACCGCGTTTTCCGCGCTGCCTGGGTCTCAGGGGCCCTTCCACCCGCGCGGGAGTTTCCAGTTCGGACCCCTGCTCGCCATCCGCGAGCTACTTCTCTACATCTCGGTCGGAGGATTGCATGCTTCATCTGGATACCGGCAATACCGGTTTCATGATTTTATGCACCAGCCTGGTCATGTTGATGACGCCCGGACTTGCGTTCTTCTATGGCGGCCTGGTGGGCCGCAAGAACGTCCTGGCCATCATGATTCAAAGTTTCGTCTCCATGGGCTGGACTACTGTCATTTGGTACACCTACGGCTATTCTCTGTGCTTCAGCGGCGACTGGCACGGAGTCATCGGAAATTTCCATTACGCCTTCCTGCGCGGCATCAATCTCGGCACGCCGTCGCCGAACGACACCATTCCTGCATTCGTCTTCATCGCGTATCAAATGATGTTTGCCATCATCACTCCCGCGCTGATCTCGGGCGCGTTCACCAACCGCGTCACCTTCAAGGCCTACATGCTGTTTCTGACCGGATGGCTGACCTTCGTCTACTTCCCGTTTGTCCACATGGTGTGGGGAGGGGGATTTCTTCAGCAATGGGGCGTCAAGGACTTTGCCGGAGGCATTGTCGTCCACAACATCGCCGGCGTCGCGGCGCTGGCCTCCGTCATCTATGTAGGCAAGCGCCGCGTGCAGGACCGCGGCCCGCACAGCATTCCGCTGGTAGCGCTGGGTACGGGCCTGCTGTGGTTTGGCTGGTACGGTTTCAACGCCGGCAGTGAAATGCGCGTGGATTCCGTCACGGCTACGGCCTTCCTGAATACTGATGTTGCCGCTTCCTTTGCCGCAATCGCGTGGCTGTTGGTGGCGTGGCTGAACGAGAAGAAGCCAAAGCTCCTGGGCTTGCTTACCGGCGCGGTCGCCGGACTCGCCACCGTAACTCCAGCCGCAGGCTACGTTTCTCCGACTACGGCGGTGATCATCGGCATCGTTTCCGGCGTGGTTTGCTATTACGCAGTCGAAATGAAGAACAAGCTGCAGTGGGACGACGCACTCGACGTGTGGGGAGTCCACGGCGTCGGTGGCTTCCTCGGCATCGTCATGCTGGGCATCTTCGCCAACAAACAATTCAATCCCGAAGGTGCCAATGGGTTGCTGTACGGCGATCCAGTGTTCCTTCTGAAGCAGGTAACCGCCGTTGTGTTCTCGTCGGTCTGGGCGTTTGTGTTCACCTACGCCATGCTGCGCATCATTGATGCTTTCACCACGGTGAAAGTCCCTGAAGCGTCAGAGGAGATTGGCCTCGACGAGTCGCTCCACGGCGAACATGCGTACGAACAACTCACCGATGAAGACGTAGTTCATCGCCTGGTTGAGTCGGTTCGACACTAACGCGGAAAGAGAATCATTGCGCAGAAACGTGGGTGCGCCACTCTAACGTCGCGTACTTTGCGAACGTTAGAGTGGGGATTCGGTTCGATCCGTGGCAATCCGCGTGAATCCGCGGCAAAGAGGTTCCTAAGCAGGCGACAGCAGGCACTGTCGAGCTTCGCTCGACTGGACAGCCGAGGGCGGCTGTCCCACATGAACTCCCTTACATCCCGTCGTAATTCGGCCCGCCGCCGCCTTCTGGTGGGACCCACGTAATGATCTGGTACGGGTCGGCAATGTCGCAGGTCTTGCAGTGGACGCAGTTCGACGGGTTCAGACTGATGCGCTTGCCGTTCGGCTGGCTTGGATCTTCGACCATCTCGTAGACATTCGCCGGGCAGAAATTCTGGCAGGGGCTGCCGAATTCCTTCACGCAGCGCGTGTTGCAGATGTTCGTGTCGTGAATCACCAGGTGCGCCGGCTGGTCTTCCTCGTGTTTGGTACCGGAGTGGTAGAGGTCGGTGAGCTTGTCGAAGGTGAGTTTTCCGTCGCCCTTGGCGGGACCGAGCAGGTGTGCTTCAGCGCCTCCGTTGGCCGGCAAATCGGCTAGCTTGCTCATGTGCTCGTAGCCGGCTTTCGCGGGATAGCGGTTGCGCAGGCCGCGTCCCCCCGTGATCATTTGCAGTCCCGTGTGGAGCAAGCCCGCGTACATTCCGTGCTCGAATCCCTGGTGCAGGTTGCGCACTTTCCAGAGTTCTTCCTTGATCCAGCTCGATTCCACCTTTCTTTGGAAGCCGCCCAGTGTCGCCGCAGACGAATCATCTTTGGTCAGCGCCTCGAACGCGGTTTCGGCAGCCAGCATCCCACTCTTGATCGCAAGATGGATTCCCTTGAGCCGCGCCGAATTCAGGAAGCCCGCGGAGTCGCCGAGGATCATCCACCCATCGCCGGCAACCGGCGGAATCGCCCACCATCCGCCGTAGGGCATCGACTTCGCCCCGTAACGGATCATCTTGCCGCCTTCGAGCAGCTTCGCAACAAACGGATGCCGCTTGAACTCCTGCAACACGCGTTGCGGATCGAGGCGCGGATCGTCATAGTCCAGTCCCGTAACAAACCCGAGCGAGACCACGTTGTCTTTGGAGCCGTAGATCCAGGCGCCGCCGTACTCTTTCGATGTAAGCGGCCAGCCCATGGTGTAAATCACTTCGCCTGCCGCGATCCGGCCCGCGGGCACTTCCCAGAGTTCTTTGACGCCGACGCCGTAGGTTTGCGGGTTGGCGTCTTTGGCGAGGTCGAACTTTGAGATGAGTTGTTTGGTCAGCGATCCGCGCGGACCTTCGGCCAGGATCACAACCTTCGCCTGCAGATCGTACCCAGGCTCAAAGTTGGCTTTCTGATTTCCTTCTTTGTCGACGCCCTTGTCGTCGGTGCGGACGCCGGTGACGCGGTCGCCGTCGAACAGAAGTTCCGATCCGGCGAATCCGGTGAAGATCGTGATGCCGGTCTCTTCGACCTTACTGCCCAGCCACTTCACGAAGCGGTTCAGCGAGATCACATAGTTGCCGTGGTCGCGCAGGAAGGGCGGCGTAATCGGCAGTTTGAACTTGCTCTTCTCGGTAAAAAAGTAGACCGCTTCTTTCGTAACTTCGGCATCGAGGGGAGCTTCTTTTTCAAATCCTGGCAGCAGTTCGCGCATGGAGCGCGGGTCGAGCAGCGCACCAGAGAGGCAGTGCTGTCCAATCTCGCGCGCCTTTTCGAGCACGTAGATGTTCTCTTTGCTGAGCTGCGAGTCCGGATGGGCGGCATTGTGGGCGTCGATCAACTGAGCCAGCCGCAGCGCGCACGCCATGCCCGCAGGCCCGCCGCCGACGATGACCACGTCGGCCGGCATCTGCGGACGCTCCACGCCTTCCAGAGGTTTGCGGAATACTAGAGTCATAGCCTACTCGGATGAAAAACGCTCATAGAAGCAGTCTTCGTGCGGATTCAGCAAAATGACTGGTGGATCACTGAACTCTAGAATCAATACCTCTGAGCGTGGAATCCCCGCATATTGAGGATCGGACACAACCAGTCTGCGGTCGAGCGAAATGCTGTGATCTGGAAGGTATTCCCAATGTTCCTTGTCCGAATCATAGTGCTTACCATTAAGAAGCTTAAGGTGCTGCTCCAACTTGCCGTCAGAGTGAAGAATCAGCATGTCGCCGTCAACACCCCAATGTTTGCAATCACTCTTAACCACTAGTCGCCATTTGCCGGTGAGGAGCTTATGAGCCTCCTCAGGACTCGGGGTTCCTCTACAACCTGCCGTGCCGAGCAGAACAGCTATTACTCCCGCACCAACAAGTATCCGGCTGCACGCGGCAACACTCACTCATGCTCCCGCTTTTGCCTTCTTCACTTCCTCAATCAGCGGCGGGACGATATCGAACAAATTAGCGACGATCGCATAGTCTGCTATCTCGAAGATCGGAGCTTCCGAATCTTTATTCACCGCGATGATCGTCCGCGAGCCCTTCATCCCAACAATATGCTGAATCGCCCCGCTGATACCCAGCGCCAGATAGAGCTTGGGCGCGACCGTTTGTCCCGACGACCCAATCTGGCGGTCCATCGGCAGCCAGCCCGAGTCGCAGATCGGACGCGACGCTGCGAGGTCGCCGCCGAGTGCATCGGCCAGTTGCTTGGCGATCTCAATATTCTTTTGCTCTTTAATCCCGCGGCCCACGGCGACAATAATCTCGGCCTGCGTGAGATCCACAGCCTGCTTGGCTTCCTTGAAAACTTCCTGTGGCTTGTTGCGGATGACGCCTTCAGCGATCTCAACACTCACGGTTTCAACGGGAGCCGCGCTCGCCCCGGTCTCCGCCTTGTCTCCGCGGAACGCCCCATTCTGAAACGTCGCGAACCACGGAGCATCGCTGCTAAAGCTCACGTCGGCGGCGAGTTTGCCCTGGAACATCTGCCGCGTGAAAACCAGTTTGCCTCCTTCGTGCTTAAAGCCGATGCAGTCGCTGATGACCGTACGTCCCATGGCCGTGGCCAGCTTGGGCACAAAGTCGCGCACTTGATAGGTGTGCGGCATGAGAACAAGCTTGGGCTGCTTCGCCGCGAGGAATTGTTTCAGAGCGGCGGCAAACGCATCGGGCGTGTAAGGCTCGAGCTTCGCCGACTCGACGACATAGACCTTCGCAACTTTCTTCGCCGCAACTTCGGCGGCAATCGATGAGGCTCCGCTGCCTACGACGGCCGCCTCAAGACTCCAGCCGGTTGCCGCCGCAATCGCTTGTCCGGCGGTGATGGTTTCCCACGAGACGCGATTCAGTTTGCCTTCGCGCTGTTCGACGACGACTAAGATGGTATCGGGCATAAACTCCCTATCTAGGAATTTGGTTCCTCATCGGGGCCGTATGGAAAGCGCTCATTACGATGCGGCTTCCCACAAAAACGATCCCGGACGCGATCGCCAAGACTAACGCAATTGCTAGAAAACTGATCACAATCCCAACTGCAGGCGACGGAATAGAACTTCGAAGCTCAGCCTTGAGTCTAGGCGTCGCAATAACCGCGAGTAGTCCAGCAGCCGCGTAGACTGTCCCAAGGATCAGGGCACCAACCCGCCCTGCGGCGCTCCTGGGTGCCCATCCCTTAGATCCGAACTTAGGAGCTCGGCCACGGAAGAGATTCGGCGGAGGGCTTTCGACCTGTCTAATCATCGGCGACTCCAGACTGCCGAGCTTCGCTCGGCGGACAGCCGAGGGCGGCTGTCCCCACATAAATCTTGCAGCAGAACTTTTCTCAAAACAGAATTCCTACAGCACGCGCAGTTCGTTACGCAGTTTGTCCACCAACTTCTTCGCAATCTCTCCTGGCGACCCTTCAATGTGTTCCGTCTTCTTCGTCTTCTCGGGCACATACAGCCGCTCAATTTTCTGCAGATTTTCGCCGATCGCCGCCTGCACTTCCGCCAGCGCCACTTTCCGCAGCGGCTTGTTCTTCGCCTGCTTGATGCCGATCAGCGTCGCATAGCGCAGCTTGTTGATGCCGGACTGAATGGTTAGCACAGCCGGCGTCGGCATGTCGACAAACTGGAAGTATCCGGCTTCGAGTTCGCGCTTCACCCGAATCCCGCTCTCGGTCTTTTCGATCTGCATGATGATGGTCGCGTGCGGCAATCCCAGCAACTCAGCCAGGATCACGCCGGTTTGCGCGTACCCGTAATCGTCGGACTGGAGTCCGGTGAAGATGAGATCGAACGTTTCGTCTTTGATCGCCGCTGCGAAAGCCTTGGCGGTGTTAAACGCGTCGAGGCCGACGAACTTCGGGTCCTCGAGATGAATCGCGCGATCCGCGCCCTTAGCCAGGGCCTCACGCAGCACCTGCTGGGCACGGGCCGGGCCACTGGTGATGACCACCACTTCCCCCTTGTGCTTTTCCCTTTGCCGCAGCGCTTCTTCCAGAGCGTAGGCGTCCGGCTCGTTGACTTCGTACGAGACATCTTCGCGGATCCACGCCCCGCTTTCGTTGAGCTTGAGCGGTGCGTCTTTCTGCGGCACCTGCTTCATGCAAACCAGAATTTTCAAGAGAATGACTCCTCGCCCCTATGGCTCCTGGGGACCTCCAAGAAAACCGTTAAGTATAAATGAGCGTCCCGCGCGAGAGGAAATGTGGGCTGAGCGTGTATTTGTGATCCCAATCACAGACTCCCGCCGCCCCCTCCGTCAGCATGACCGGGAGGCCTTATGCCCGACGAAACTTATTCTGTTATGCGGCAGAGCATCATTGACGGCGCGCCCGACACGGCTACTGGACTGGCGCGGCAGGCTGTTTCCGCTGGCATCCCGCCCATCGACGCCATCAACCAGGGCTTCGTTCCCGGCATGCACGAGGTCGGCGAACAATTCGCCCGCGGCCAGATGTACCTACCCGACATGATGGCCTCCGCCGAAGCCATGCGGGCAGCAATGGCCGTTCTCGACCCGGAACTGAAGAAACTGGGTTCGGAACGGCCCATGGCTGGCGTCGTAGTGCTGGGCACGACCAAAGGAGACATCCACGAGATTGGGAAGATCCTCGTCGGAACGCTGCTGACGGCACATGGCTTCCGTGTCCACGATCTGGGAGTGGATGTCGCGGGCGAAAAGTTTGCCGCCAAGGCGCACGAACTCCATGCCGACATCGTCGGCGTCTCGGCGCTCCTGACTACCACCATGCGCAATCAGAAAGGCGTCGTCGAAGCGCTGGAAAATGCAGGCTTGCGCTCGCAGGTGAAAGTCATGGTCGGAGGCGCTCCCGTCACGCGCCGCTGGGCGGTAGAAATCGGCGCCGACGGTTACGCCAAGGACGCCATGAGCGCCGTCACACTGGCCCGCGAACTGATGGCCCAGAAAACCCAGAGCGCGGTCGTGGAGCCCGCATGAGGATGAGACCGAAACTCCAACTGCTCGATCAGGCGCTCATTGAACGCATTCTCGGCGAAGCTTTCCAGCTCATCGAAGATCCGGGCGTTCGGGTTGCGCCCTATGTCGTCGATCTGCTGCGCAGCGCCGGCATCACCGTGAAAGATGGCGTGGCCCATATCCCTGAGGCTCTGGCGCGCCGCTTGCTCGATCTCGCGCCCCGCGGATTTTGCCTGTACGACCGCAGCGGCAAGCCCGCGGTGCGCTACGGAGGCGATGATGTCCACTTCGACCCTGGCTCGTCGTGCTTGAACATTCTCGATGCAGAAACGCAAGAGGCGCGCCCGGCAATGTCGGCCGATCTCGTCCGACTGGTGCGAGTCGCGGAAATGCTGCCGCAATTCGCAGCACAATCCACCGCCATGGTGTGCAACGACGTCCCGCCCGAAATCGGCGACTGGTATCGTCTGTTGCTTGTGCTCTGGTATTCGGAAAAGCCGGTCGTCACCGGTGCGTTTTCTGCTTCCAGCCTGCACACGCTGCTGGACTTGCTCGCCATCGAAAGTGGAGGCCGCGAAGCGCTTCGCCAGCATCCCCGAGCCATCTTCGATGTGTGCCCTTCGCCGCCGCTGAACTGGTCGGAGTTCGCCTCCCAGAATCTCGTCGATCTGGCCCGCGCAGGAGTTCCGGCGGAAATCGTCAGCATGCCGCTGGCGGGCGCAACCGCGCCGGTGACCCTGGCGGGTTCGGTCGTGCAGCACGCCGCCGAGTGCATCAGCGGAATCACGATTCATCAACTCGCTCAACCCGGAGCCCCTATTGTTTGGGGAGGCGCGCCCGCCATCTTTGACATGCGCACGGGAAAAACTCCCATGGGCGCAATCGAGACCGCAATGCTCGACGTAGCCTGCGCCGAAGTCGGAAAGTATCTCGGCCTGCCGACCCACGCCTACATGGTCACCGGTGATGGCCGCGTGATCGACGCGCAAGTCGAAATGGAAAGTGGCATGTCGACCGTGCTCGGCGCGCTGGCCGGAATCAACATGATCTCCGGCGCTGGCATGCTTGATTTTCTGGCCTGCCACAGCATCGAAAAACTGGTGATTGATGCCGAGGCCATCGCCTCGGCACAGCGCCTGATTGAGGGCATCGATGCCCGCACCGAATCGTTGGCCGTGGCCATGTTCGCGCAGACCGGATTGCACGGGGACTTCCTAAAACTGAAAGAAACTCGCACCCTCTTTCGCAAAGAGCAGCACTTCCCTTCGGCGGTTATCGATCGCGGACTTCCCAACATGGACGGCGCCACGCCCGGCATTTTGCAGCGGGCCCGCCAGCGCGTGGACGAATTGCTTTCCGCCTACGAACGCCATCCACTGCCACCCGAGCGCGAACGAGAATTGATCACTTTCGCGCTGCGCGAAGCCAAAGAATCCGGACTGAGTGGCTTACCGGAAATTCTCCGTCCGGAGTACGCTCACGAGTCGAGGCTGACCTAGAACCTTCACAATTGTTCTTGGGTCGGTTTGTTTCTTCGAAGGTTTGTTTCTTCAGAGGGTTTGTTTCTGCAAGAGGGTTTGTTTCTGCAAGAGTCTGTTTCTGCACAGGGTTGTTGCTGCGAAGGGCTTGCTTTTGGGAAGGGCACGGCTTCAGCCGTGCCGCCAAGGTTACCAATAATGCGGGCTTTAGCCTTGAGGCTTTTGGCGGGACTGAACATCGGACGCTGCATTCCTCGTGCCCTACTCCGTAAACACGACCGACTGCACTCCCGAGATTTCAAACCGTTTCCGGCAGCGCATATTCTTGCACGCCATCAGGTCATCTTTGCGCAGCATATAGGACCGGGCTTTGGCGAAGCGGGCGCGGTCGCGCTCGTCGGCGCGGCCGGAAAGCTGCCGTTTCTTCGTGCGCACCACCCAGGTCACTTCATATTCCGCCGCCTGGTGGCAATGGGGACAATTCAGCGAAGCAAGTTTCTTCTCCTGCTTCTCGTCAAAAAAATCGCGTTCTTCCATAAGTTCGAAGTGGGGGACGTTGGGCTCCACAACCAAGTATGAATTATTGCACATTTGACGAGGTGCACGATTTCTTAAACGCCGGCCAAGGAGCGCACAGGTTACACTCCTTTCCAGCCCCGGGCAGAACGGGAGATTGGAATGGTCAAGAAGAAAAAAGCGAAGCGCTTTCGAGCTGTAACCGCGGTCAAGGAATTAGCCCGCGAGCGCGTCGGCGCGCCCCCTGCGGGACAGATCGTGGTCGAGAAAAAGAAGAAGCCGGTGAAGCACAAACCTACCTTGGGCAAGCTGCTGGAGGAAGAATGAGATCGACCGACCTATTGGCAGTTGGCTGACCCGTCGTTCGCACCCTTTACTGGCGCGCTCGCCACCATCGCCGACCCCACACTCGGATTACTCGGATCGCTGTAGAACGTCGCGCTAACGTCTCCGTTTCCGCAACCATCAGCCCGGGTATAAGTGAGCTGGCCTGTTTGTGTGAGTGTTCCGAAATTTGCGATGTCGAGACTCCAAACAACCTTATCGGTAATATCCTTGGTCTCGGGAGGATGGATGTAAGTGCCAAAAGCCGTGAACTGCCCTTGCGCACCCAACCCTTCAAATACGAAGCCCCCAGCCGGCTGCACCGCGATAGAAACCAACTTCTGTTCGTGCGCGCAACTCGATGAGCTGAACAGCAGATCCTGCGACCACTAGGGCGGCAATGCTCAACCACTTCCCGTTCATGGAATACTCCTGCACTGTTAAGCCGGGTAGCGCGCATCCGGCGGAAGAATGGGCCAATTTAGTCAAAGGCGGGGCAAAAAGCAAGAGCCGCTCGCGGACCGCGCGTCAGCCTTGAACAGCCTCCGCGACGACCTTCGCAAACTCCTTCACATCTTCTTCCGTGGTATCGAACGAGCACATCCAGCGCACGATGCACTCCTCTTCGATCCACATATAAAAAAAATACCGATCCTTTATTTTCTGGACGGCCGGTCGCGGGATCTGCGCGAAGACCCCATTGGCGTCAACCTTCCACACCACCCTGACTTGCGGAATCCGGCGCAATTCCGCCTCCAGTTGCCGCGCCATGCGGTTGGAGTGCTCGGCGCTGCGCTGCCACAGTCCATTGGTGAGCAACGCCTCGAACTGCGCCGCGATGAAGCGCATCTTCGATGCCAATTGCATCCCTTGCTTGCGCAGGTAGAGGAAATCCGCGCTGAGCTTGCGATCGAAAAAAACGACGGCTTCCCCGCCCATCATTCCATTCTTCGTGCCGCCGAAAGAGAGTACGTCCACGCCCAGGTCGCGCGTGGCCTGGCGCAGAGTTTGTCCGAGCGACGCGGCGGCATTGGCAATGCGGGCGCCGTCCATGTGCAGAAACATTTCGTGCTCGCGCGCAAAGCGTGCCAGCGCCTGAATCTCTTCCGGCCGGTAGACCGTCCCCATCTCCGTTGACTGCGTGATGGAGATGATGCGAGCCTGCACGTGATGCTGATCGCCGATGCCATGATAAGCGTGGCGCACCGACTCGAGCGTGATCTTGCCGTCCTGATGCGGCAGCGGGATCAGCTTGCATCCCGTGTGTTTTTCCGGAGCGCCGCATTCATCCGAATAGATGTGGGCATAGTCACTGCACAGCACGGCGTGGTAAGGCCGGTTCAGAGCCTGCAAGCCCAGCACGTTCGCTCCGGTCCCGTTGAAGGTAAAGAAGACGTCGATCCCCGCACCGAAGTGCTCTTCGAATTTCGCGATAGCCGATCGCGTAAAGGGATCGTCGCCGTACGCAACCACGTGTCCCTGATTGGCCCGCGCAATCGCTTCCAGAACTTCCGGATGTACCCCAGCATTATTGTCGCTGGCAAAGCTGCGAGTGGGCTTGTTCAAAACCTGCGGCATACCGAAATAATGTAGCAGAGTGGCTTGTACTGTTGCCTTGCGGGTCCGGAATTTCCCTTACGCACTTTGCGAGTCCTCAGCGTTCTCTGCGGTTAAGATCGTTTCGAACCGCAACGCTCACAAAGAACGACCGCCAAAATGGGAAGTACACGCAGACACCAAATAATGTCGCCCGCGAACAGTGTGGTATTGGCGCGCACCGCGACGCACGAATTACAATGCCTTTCCTGATTGTGAAGGAGTGTTCGTGAACCTGACGATGTGGGCTTGGGCTCGTCGCGGTCTGATTGCTTTTCTTCTGTCTACTCTCGCCGCAGCGCAAACGGCCGAGCAGAGAACAGCGCGCTATCTCGATTCGCTTCGCAGCCAGCCCTCCATGCTGCTGGCTTTTTTGCACGACATCCCCAAGGGCGGCGACCTGCACAATCACCTCGACGGCGCGATCTACGCGGAAGATCTGCTCGATTTTGCCGCGGACGACAACTTCTGCGTGGACCGCACCACTTCGCGCCTGATGGGCGCCCCCTGCGATTCCTGCGAACATTACACGCCGAAACCCGCTGTCCGCTGCGCCTACGACGACCACATCCTCTACAACCAGATCATTGACGCGTGGTCGATGCGCAACTGGCGACCTGGCGACGAGTCGGGTCACGATCACTTCTTCGCCACCTTCGACAAGTTCGGACTCGCCTCCCACAACCACGTGGCCGAAGCCGTCGCCACCGTCATCAACCGCGCCGCGCGCGAGCACGTGCAGTACATCGAGTTCATGCACACTGCCGATGGCGGCGCCGCCGCTCAACTCGGCATGCGGCTCGGATGGGACGCCGACTTCGCCATAATGAGAGAAAAACTCCTGGCCGGCGGCCTGAAAGAAATCACTGCCGCCACCAGCAAGACTTCGGCTCAAGACGACGCCCGCGCACGCACCGAACTGAAATGCGGAACGCCCGACGCCGAACCCGGATGCACCGTCACCGTGCGCTACCTCTACCAGGTGCTGCGCGGCTTGCCGGAGGCAGCCGTCTTCGCGCAGATCGTGCTGGGATTCGAACTCGCGTCCTCCGATCCTCGTTTTGTAGGATTGAACCTCGTCATGCCGGAAGACTGGTATGTTCCCATTCACGATTTCAACCAGCACATGGCGATGCTCGATTACCTGCACGGCGTCTATCCAGAAGTGCACATCAGCCTGCACGCCGGGGAACTCGCGATGGGATTAGTGAAGCCCGAGGATCTCGCGTTTCACATTCGCGCCTCGGTGCAACGCGGCCACGCCGAGCGCATCGGCCACGGCGTCGACATTATGCTTGAGAAGGATCCGATAGGATTGGTGAAGGAGATGGCCGCACGCAACGTGCTAGTCGAAATCAATTTGACTTCGAACGATCAGATTCTCGGCGTGAGCGGGGACGACCATCCCCTGCCCGTCTACATGAAGTACGGCGTGCCGGTTGCGATTTCGACGGACGACGAAGGCGTAGCCCGCTCCGACATGACGCACGAATATCTGCGTGCCGTCGAGGCATATCACCTGGCGTACACTGAACTGAAGCGCATGACGCGGCAAAGCATCGAGCACAGTTTCCTGCCGGGACAAAGTTTGTGGGCCGCGACAAAAGGCGCGTTCCGCCCGGTGGCCGCGTGCGCGGCGGATACCGCAGCCGAGGAGAAGCCTTCACCTGGCTGCGCGAAGTTCCTCGCCGCCAACGAGCGCGCCCGCGAACAGTGGAAGCTCGAAACAGCCTTTGCCAGGTTCGAGAAAAAGTTCTAGTGCAGTCCGTTCACCCGAGATACAAATGGCGCGCAAGCGAACCCTTATCCCGTCTCCACTCGAATGGCGGACGCAAGCCACGCCGGTTCCGCATCCCCCGCTGCCGGTGCTGGCCGAGCGCGGAGGCACACAACTGCGCACGCCCCTGCCCGTGGCCATCATCGACACGCGCGAGCAGAATCCGCTCTCTTTCCGCCGCTTTCGGGGATGGTTCGCTGACATCGAGGAGCGTGCCCTCCCGCTCGGCGATTATTCCGTCAGCGGCATGGAAAACTCCTGCGTAGTCGAGCGCAAAGATCTCCCCGACCTGATTCATTCGTTCACCTCGAATCGGACTGTCTTCATCAACCGTCTGCGCCGCATGGGCGATCTTCCCCACAGCCTGCTGGTGATCACCGCTTCACTGACCGAGATCAAGTCCGAGTATCCCTACCGCTGCGCGAATCCCAACCGCATTACGCAGTCCCTGATTGCCGTGCTCGCAGGTCTGCGCCTGCCTTTCATTTGCACCGAAACCCACGAACTCGGCGAGGAGATCGTCGCATCGTATCTCTATCAGACATTTCTGTATGATTGGCTGGAACGCAACGGCCACGGCCGCCTTCTGGCCGACGGCGACCTCTAGCTTTCCGAATGGCGGATCACTTTCAACTGGCGGACGCGGCTGCGCAATTTATCCTGACGCGCACGCCTCTGCGCCCGAAGATTGGACTTGTCCTGGGCTCCGGCTTGGGCGCGTTCGCCGATTCGCTCACCGCCGCGATCCGCGTTCCATACGCCGACATTCCCACCTTCCCGCGGTCGACCGCCATCGGACATGCCGGCCAAATGGTCCTGGGCAACGCCGGTAGCGTGCCCGTCGCCGCCATGCAGGGCCGCGCGCATCTTTACGAAGGATATTCGGCGCAGCAAGTGACGTTCCCCATTCGCGTCTTCGGGCGCATGGGAATTCGCGCGGTCATCCTCACTAACGCCGCCGGCGGCATCAATCTCAGCTACTCGCAAGGCGCGCTGGTCCTGATCCGCGACCACATCAATCTGCAAGGCACCAATCCCCTGGTCGGTCCCAACGACGACCGCTTCGGCGTCCGCTTCCCCGACATGACGCACGCCTACTCCCGTGACTATCGCCAAATCGCACGCGAGGAAGCCGCCAAGCTGGGCATCCCGCTTCACGAGGGCGTCTACGCCGGCCTGCTAGGCCCCAGCTACGAGACGCCCGCGGAAATTGAGTATCTGCGCCGGATTGGCGCGGACCTGGTCGGAATGTCGACGGTGGCTGAAGTGATCGCCGCTCGCCACATGGAAATCAAAGTCCTCACGATTTCCTGCGTTACCAATATGGCGGCAGGAATTCTCGACCAGCCCCTTTCCCACGCAGAAGTGATGGAGACCGGCGAGCGCGTCAAAACCACATTCGAGTCCCTGCTGCGCGCGGTGTTACCGCGCATAGCGACCCAGATCGCATAGAGACAGCCGCCCTTCGACTTCGCTCAGGGCAGGCTCTCGGTTGTCCCGCGTGGGCGAAGCCCCGCGGCGCGACGCACAGACCAATGTCCGCAAGCTTTCAATCTCACTTCCCCACCCGTGGAATAAACAGCGCCACCGGCGGCTTGATCCCATACGTCGCAGCGAAACTGTTCTGATTCACCGCCAGCCCCAGATGCCCCCGCGAGTCGATGTACAGCAGCGGCTCATTCAGCGGAACGTCGCTGAAGGTCTTCACGAACTTCATCCTCATCTCTTTGCCGCCGACCGTTACCGAAACTTCCTGCCCGCGCTGATATCCGAGCTTCAGGAAATCGTCGCCATCAATATTTGTCACCAGGTTGCCGAACGGACCGTCCGTCGCGATCACGGTCGCATTCAGACCGTGCTCATCGAGCTTGGCCGCCTTCAACTCGAGTCGTACTAGATCCTTCGCCGCCATCACCGGACCGACCTTAGTCCAGTCATCGCCGCGCGCCATATGCGCGCCCACCGGTGAAAAAATGTCGCGCCCGTGAAACGTCGACGACAGCTTGCTTCCGATCATCCATTCAGGATTCGTAATCTCGCGAACGCCTTCGATGCCATCGCGCTGCTCGACCAGTGTTAGCAGTCCGTTATCCGGCAGCACAAAATATTGGCCGCGCTTCGATCGTGCCACGATTGCCTTGCGCGTGCTGCCCACAGTCGGGTCCACTACCACTACAAAAACCGTGCCCGCAGGAAAGTACGGGGTCGCGCCATACAGAAAGCGCGCCCCATCCAGAATCGAGAACGGCGTGACTTGGTGCGTCAGATCGACAATCCGCACCTCGGGCAAGATGCCGTACATCACGCCGCGGCAGATGGCGACCGAATCGTCGACCACTCCAAAATCTGTCATGAACACAATCGTCGGCGGATACTTCTGGCCAGACTCAGTCGCGGCGCGCGACGGCGCCGGCGCGGCCATCAGAAGAAAAAATACTGCGGCGAGGACGATCGCCCGCCGCGGCGAAAGGTTCCGACTGCTCTGCGGTGAAATCATGGAGCCATAATTCTAACCAAGAGAAGAACAACGGGGAAGGGACGGCGCGCCCGCCCAGGAGTTCCGCAGTTTATAATGCTGCTGCAATCTAAAATCCCGGAGGCTCTTATGCCGCAAGTTATCCCCGAGAAGTACCGCGACCTGTTTCAGAAGCGGGCCTTTGCCAGCCTGGGGACGTTGATGCCCGACGGCCGCCCGCAAGTCACGCCCGTGTGGTGCGACTTTGACGGCGAGCACGTAATCTTCAATTCCGCCAAGGGACGCCAGAAGGACCGCAACGTCCGCCGCGATCCCCGCGTGTCACTCGCCATCATCGATCCCGAGAACCCCTACCGCTATCTGGAGATTCGCGGGCGCGTCGTCGAGATCACCGAAGACGGCGCCGAAGAACACATCGACAAACTGGCGAAGAAGTATCTGGGCGTAGACAAGTATCCCTACGCGCAGCCCAGCGAAGTGCGCGTGCTCTACAAGATCCAGCCCGAGCACACGACGGTGATGGGATAGGCGCAGTGACGGCGTAGCGCCTGCGGCCCGCCGGCTGTCGCGAGCCTGCCCTGAGCTTGTCGAAAGGCCATCTTGCCCTCGCACCGGACCCACTCGATGCAGTCGAGGAGATTTCCATCCGCACCTACAACCTCTGCTTCCTCGGTTTCGGCAACGTCAACCGGACGCTCGTCCGTTTGCTCGCAGACCGCGAAGCCGAACTCCGCGACCGCCACGACATCGCCTTCCGCATCACCGGAGTCGCCTCTCGCCGCATGGGATGGATCGCCGATGCCGACGGGGTGGATTCATCATCGTTGTTAGCTCTGAATTCAGATCATCCTCGGGAGGGGTATGGCTTCAGCCGTGCCGCTACGACCCAGAAAGAAATTGGGCTTCAGCCCCGGGGGGGGCCATCAAATGTCCGAGAATGGCTAGCCGCCGCCCGCGCCGACGTCCTCTTCGAAGCGACTTCTCTCAACGTGGAAAACGGCCAGCCCGCCGTCGACCACATCCGCGCCGCCCTCGAGCACGGTGCCCACGCCATCACCGCCAACAAAGGCCCCATCGTTCACGCCTACCGCGAGTTGCGCGATCTGGCCGCCGCGCGCGGCAAACAATTCCTGTTCGAATCCACGGTGATGGACGGCGTCCCCATCTTCTCTTTGTTCGATCAGCTTCCTGCGATTCACTTGCAGGGATTCCACGGAATCCTCAACTCGACAACCAACGTAATCCTGAGTGAAATGGAGCAAGGCCTCACCTTCGACGAAGCCCTGAAGAAAGCGCAGGATCTGGGCGTCGCCGAAACCGACGCCACCCATGACATCGACGGCTGGGACGCCACAGTTAAAACGGCCGCGCTGATCACGGTTCTAATGGATATCCCCGTGCGCCTGGAAGACATCGAGCGCGAAGGCATCCGCGACCTCACGCCACAAGCCCTCCGCAATGCCCGCCGCGACGGCTGGCCCTTCAAGCTGGTCTGCCGCGCGAAGCGGGCCGGCGACGGCGTAAAAGCCAGCGTCCAGGCGGAGAAAGTTTTGTCCACCTCGCCGATGGCCAAGATTTCCGGCACATCGTCCTACATCTATTTCGAAACCGACATCTTCCCGGGCCTCGCCATCACCGAAGAAAATCCCGGCCTCTACGCGACTGCCTACGGCCTGCTCGCGGATTTCGTCCGCAGCGTCCGAATCGACACAGGCGATTCATAGCTTCGCGTGATGTCGCACGCTCTCGACCACCCGGCGAATCGCATCAGTCACGTCAGCGGGCGACTCCACTTCCATGTTGTGCCCCGCGGGAACGATGATCTGCTTGCTGTTGGTGGAAAGCTCCGCCAGCTTTGCCTGGCCCTCCTTACGTTCCCTCTCCAGCTGAGCCGCGGGAACATCTTGGCCGTTGTCGTATCCGCCCTCGGCGCGAGTCAGCACGACGAGGGGAATTGCTCCCAGTGCTCCGGTCTGCGGCGTGGCAAGGCATTTCGCGAAATACTCGCCGGACCACTCGCGCTGGCTGTTCTCCGCATCGTCGATCTCCGGCATGGCCTGCGCCCAAAGCTGCATCTTCTGCTCCGCGGCGGGCAGGACCTTGTACATCGGATCGAGCGGCTGTTGTGCGGGAGGTGTCTCTTCAGTGGGTGTGGATGGTTTGTCCGAGTCCTTCATTTCCTCGTGTGGTGGCGGGACGCGCAGGCCTTTCGCCCCATCGCCCAGGCGCATCGTCTTATTGCCCCCAATGCCAACTCGCATTCCCTCAAAAGCGGCGTCTACCAGGACCATCCCAGCGACCTGATGGGGATATGTCGCGGCAAAATTTCTGATTACCGGGCCGCCGAACGAGTGGCCGACGAGCACGAATGGACCTGGCTCGCGCAACTTGGCTAGCGCATCTCGCAGCTCCATATTGATCTGGGAGAATGTGCGCGGCTTGGGGCCGGGTTCACTCCACGCATATCCCGCGCGGTCGTAGGTGCAGACACGGGTGAACGCCGCGACTTTGCTTTGAACCAGAATCCAATCAAAAGAAAAGTCTCCCAGGCCGTTCTCCACGACCACCGTCGGACCGCCCTTGCCCGTGCAGTTCACATGAAGCTTGTGGCCGCCCAGGTCGACCAGCTTTCCCGGTGGATTGGGCCTAGCAGCAAGTCCCGAAGCCGCATCGGCCGCATCGGCCAGACACATGATCATCGTTACCCCACAAAGACACGTGAAGAAGGTCACGACAATTCCTGATCTCATCCGTTCCCTTCGCCTCCATCACCGCTAAGACGTCCCATCCCTGTGAACGTAACCAACAACCCAACGGTTCCCCGGCCGTGATAAAAATAGATGGCCATGTCGACAACTGACACCGCTGTTCCCACCGCGCTCGACCTCTCTTGGGTCCGTTCCCAGTTCCCCGCGCTCGCCCAGACCGTCCACGGCCATCCCGCAGCCTTCCTCGACGGCCCCGGCGGAACGCAAGTCCCGCAGCGCGTCATCGACGCGATCTCCGGCTACCTGCGCCGCGACAACGCCAATACCGGCGGAGCCTACGCCACCAGCCGCCGCACCGACGCCATGATCGCCGAAGCTCGCTCCGCCATCGCCGACTTTCTGCACTGCGGCGCCGACGAAGTCGCCTTCGGCCCGAACATGACGACCCTAACGTACGCTATAAGCCGCGCCATCGGCCGCGATCTCAAACCCGGCGACGAAATCGTCGTCACGCGCCTCGATCATGACGCCAACGTATCCCCCTGGCTCGCCATGGCCGAGGACCGCGGCGTCACCGTCCGCTGGGCCGAAATCCACGACCCAGACTGCACGCTCGACATGGCCGACCTCGCCTCCAAAATCAACGCGAAGACCAAGTTCGTCGCCGTCGGATACGCGTCCAATGCAGTTGGCACCATCAATCCCGTAAAAGAAATCGTCCGCCTCGCGCACACCGCCGGCGCCCTCGCCTACATCGACGCCGTGCACTATGGCCCGCATGGCCTGATCGACGTCGCCGCGCTCGATTGCGATTTTCTGGTGTGCTCGACGTACAAGTTTTTCGGACCGCACATGGGCGTTCTCTTCGGCAAGCGCGAGCACCTCCAGCGCCTGCGCCCCTATAAGGTTCGCCCCAACACCAACGCGATTCCGAATTGCTGGGAGTGGGGCACGCTCAACCACGAGTGCATCGCCGGAATCGCCGCTTGCGTGGAGTATCTCGCCGACGTAGGCCGCCGCGCCCGCCCTGAAGTCGCCACGCGCCGCGCCGCCATCGCCGCCGCCTACGAAACCATCCACGAGCACGAGCGCGCCCTGCTGGAACGAATGATCGCCGGCCTGGTCAAAATTCCCGGCCTCAAGATCTACGGCATCACCGATCCCGCGCGCTTCCACGAACGTTGCGCGACTCTCGCGGTGAGAATCGCCAATCACACTCCGCTCGAACTAGCCGCCCAGCTCGGCGAGCGCGGCTTCTTCACCTGGGACGGCAACTACTACGCCCTGAACCTGACCGAGCATCTCGATGTGGAGAAGTCCGGCGGCTTCCTGCGCATCGGTCTCGTACACTACAACACTGGGGATGAGGTCGACCGCCTCCTGGCGGCGCTACGCGAGATTGTGGGAATGAAGTGAAACCGCTGACAGCCGGACATCACGTCAGCGAAGATCTTCAGAAGGCGTTCAGCGGTTTGCAGGGATGATCCTAAAAGAAATAATCCCGAAGGGATTCCTGAAAATAGCCCGCCACTTCAAAGTGGCGGGTTCCCGTTGCAATTCGAAGTCTCGCGCCGTAGGCACGATTGAAATAACTGCGACCTAAGTCTCTACAAATTCCCCGCGATCTTGTTGCCGATTTCCGCGCCGCGCTTTCGCGCATCCGGCACCCACGTCATGTCCAGATGGATCATCTCGTCTCCCTTCAGCACATAGAAAGCATGCCCGAACGACCCAATCATCGCGTGGTCCCCCACCCCGGGCACTTCTTCGAACCCGGGCACAACCGATTCGGTCAGACGCATGCCCGACCACTTGTCCTCCCCAAAATCAGGCGACACCGTGAAAGAGAACACTCGGCCATCTTTGACAGGCTGGGTCAGTCCCAGGGTTTTGACGATGCCTTCCATCTGGTTCGTATCCTTGAGCAGCGCCCCAAGATTGTCGTCCTTCGGACCCGGCCTCTTGTTCACCTCTTCGGTCTGCCGGCGAGCCTGTTCGGCCGCCATACGCTGCAGTTGCGCGAATGCTGCAGGATTGGTGTAGTACGCGCAACCCGGAGCGGAGTCTTCCACAATCTCCGCACTCTTCTCGATGCTCACTCCCAGCACCTGCTGCAACTCCGCCGTCGAGAGCAAGCGGCACCTGTCGCCCTTCTCAACCACTTTGATCGACTCGCTCGATCCGCCGGTCACCGCAGAACTGTATGCCGTTACTTTGTGCTTCACCCAGTACACGCCGTAAACGGCCGTCCCGACACCAATAACAAACAGAAGGAACAGGATCCCGCCCACGATCGCCAGCGCTTTCCCCAGCCCCGAACCCCTCGCCGCCGCACCAGCGGGCTGGCCAGTAGTTTGGGGCGCAGGCGGAACTGCAGCCTGAACCGGAGAAGGCGGTGCGTACGGTGCAATGGGCTGCGCCGTGGAAGCGCTCGGCGCCACCGCTCGCGCACCGCACTTATTACAAAATGCGCCGGTCAATGGCGCCCCACAACTCACACAAAATCCCGGCATAGACCCTCCTTCCAAGATGCATTGCGTCCGGAGTTTTACGTCCCCAAATCGAGTGCACCCTCGGCGGAGTACCTATAAGGGCCACCATTTTACTCGTCGGAATCGGCTTCAAGGGGAATCTAGGCCAAACACACAGCGGCCCGGGACGCATCCCGGGCTGCCAAGAAAAATCAATCCTCACGCTGCAAGGCATGGGAAACGCCGACAGCTCTGTTGCAACTGCCTTACGGCCAGCGCTTGGACGTATCTTCCCACCCGGCAACACGCACCGGCTGCGGCGCGGGAATGGAGGGCGACGACGGAACCGGAATCCGAGGCGTGGCCTGCGGCCCATTGACAGCAGTGGCCAGGGCGGGCTTCGCCATGTCCGCCGCCATTTCCTTTTCCTCGGAAAGCAGCGGGGCCACCAGCCGCAGGGCCTCCACTTCCTTCTCCAAGCGTGTCAGTTCCATCTCTTTCTGACGCAGTACTTCATAGACATTCTTCATGACCATGGCACCTACGGGTTGCGTTGTAGTTTGCAAAGCTTGTTCGCACTTTATCAGACCTGCCTGTGTTGTCAAGGGTTTCAGGGGCTCAGCTTGGTGCATCACTTGGCGCGGGACGACTCGCTTAGCGCAGAAGGAGGACAGCCACAATAACGACCACGACCACCAGAAGGGCACAAATCATGTACTTGTTCGCCGAAAGCCACGATTGCGAGGGCGCCAATCCTGCGCTCAAGACGAAATTTGGCGAGGGAACCTCCGAAGTCTGCTCCGATGGCTCGGACGCCGTCTTCCGTCCCGGGGAATTCGCGGCTGGTACCGCAGGAACCGCGCTTTGCTCGGCCTGTTTTGGTTCCTTCGGCTGGATCACCGGTGACGTCTGAACTACCGTAGAAGTCGCGGATACACGCTGTGTAGACGGTACGGCAGCCGCAAACACCCGCGCTTCCGCTTTAGGCGCCGCGGCAACCGGAGCCGCCGCAGCCGGTTTTGCAATCTGCCGAGGCGCGCCCACCTGCGGTACCTTCAGTTGCCCACGCCACTTCTTCTCCTCACACTCCACACAAAGCACCCGGCCGGCAGAAATGGGAAAGCCACAAGCCTCGCACTTGCGCAGGCTCCGTAGCCCCGGCGGGACGTGACTCTGGTCAGCATCCTCGGGCCTGGCCGCATCGGCGGCAGGATTCAGCGCAGCCGACCAGAACAACTGCTTCTTCGATGGCGCGGTTTCAGCCGAAGCCACCGGCACAGGCTCCGCTGGCGGCGAAGTGACGATCGCTTTCGGCGGTTCCGGCGCTGCGGCGACCGTCCCGCCAAGAATGGGCGCCCCGTCCTCTCGCGCCTTTTGCGAGAGAGCCTGCCCTGAGCTTGTCGAAGGGGTGGGGATTTTCGCTTTCATCGGTTCGGGTGCTGGGCCTTCACCGTTTTCGGCGAGGACTTCCGCCCCTGAGGTAACTAACAATTGTTTTCCTGCAACCTCTTCGGCCGCAACCTCCAGCACCGGGTCTGGCTCCTTGAGAACCACATCTTCCAGCACCAGTTCTTCCAGAACCAGCTCTTCCGGGACCAGATTTGCCGGAACCAGCACCTCTGGAACCAGTTCCTCCAGAACCTGTCCCTCCAAAACTTTATCTTCCTCCACCTCGGCATCCCCAACTGCTGGCGCGGAAATCTCAATCGTCCTCAGCACCTCCGGCAGATTCTCTGTGGCCTCAGCCAGCCGGACCGCGGCTTCGACCATTTTGCTCAGCCGCTGCACCGCCGAGAGATCCCGCTCGCCGAAGGCGTTCACCTCTCCCGAAAAGAGTTCAAAGACGCCCAGCACTTCTTCGTCGTTCACCACCGGCATGACCACCACCGATGCAATTCCCAGGTGGCGGCACACTTCGCGATTCACCCGAACGTCGCGCTCGGCATCGTCACACCGCAACGGCTGGCGGGTGCGCACGCTTTCGCCCGAGAGTCCGAATTCGGTGGAAAGCAGCGCCCCCAACTCGGGCGCGTTCGATCCCGTGCTGGCGCGGCACTGCATGTCATTCTTGCCATTGCGACGCAGCGCGATCGCCGCTCCGCTGGCGCCTGTGATGTATTGCGCTCGGTCGACAAGCAACTGCAGGGCGGCGTCCAGGTCGCGCCGCGCCATCTCGGCCAACGAATGTCCTCCATCCTCTCCGGGAAAACGCATATTGGAAAGAAGGTTGGTCGAAGCAGGAGTGGCCGTCGCCGACGCGTGATCTTGACTAGGGGAAGGTTCCATGACCCATACCATCATCCTTAAAGTTGGCGGAGCCGGGACGCACTTCGCCCGCTTCAAACTCAGCTTAGTTATGAGGATGTAGTAATTGGAGTCTCGCTCGGAGCGCGCGAGGTGTCAAGAAATTCCCCGCGCGGAAGTACTAAGCCAAAAGTGCGGAAAAACGCCCGTTCCGGTCGAGGGGTTGCTTGCAACGTCTTCTGACGGCTAAGGTGAACCCCTGCAACGTCTTTACACCCTCCGCCGGCGCAGCGCCGACTGCGCCAGCCCGTTCGCCTCAGCATTATTTTCCCGCGGCACATGCGAGATGGAAAACTTCAGCGCGCGCGCCAGCTTGCGGCAGGTCCAGTGCAAAGAATAGAGCCGGGGGCTGCGGCAGGTATATTGCCCTGTCATCTGCCGCACCATCACTTCCGAGTCGGAATACACATGCAGCTTTTGGGCCTTGAGAGACACCGCATACTGCAGAGCTTCCATCAGCGCGGCATACTCGGCCACGTTATTGTCCTGGTGGCCAATCCACTTCGCGATGCGTACGGGACCATTGGCGCAACCGTTGATCACGACTCCAATGCCCGAGGGCCCCGGATTCCCCAGGCAACCCCCGTCCACATACGCCACGAGTTCTGACATCAGTCTTTACTTTCGGTCGCTGTTTGCAAGATGCGCTCATCCCGATCCTCCGTCAAGATGATATTTCGGTTCCCTTTCAGTGTCTTGCAGTGCGCCCCAATACTGTGCACCTTATGTGCAAAACGCGGATCGATTCAAAGCGCCTGTGGATAACCTCCGGCCTTGCAACCATTTGCATTATTCGTTATGCACAGTTTTGCAAAGAGCTATTGCACCAAAAGTTTGCGTTGACTTTTTTTGGTGCTCTGGTAAGGTTGGGGGCGTCGACGGTCGAAAGGGTTGGCACAATAATACTGAGCCGGTCCAAAGTAGACTGAGTGATCAGCAGGGCGGGGCGACCCGTCAGGCGACCAGACCTGAAAAAACCGACGGCTCTGCGAGGGGCAGTTGGGGTTTGGAACTGTGAAAGCAGTGATCGCATCAAGGGGTCGTGACGGTACATGCCTCCACGCAGTTGGCTCCCTCGCAGGAGTTGGCGGCTAGAGCATAACCAATGTCACGGCCCTTTCAATTTTTTCCCGCCTTTTTTAAGCTCCCTAGTTCCTGACCAGCCGATCTTCCCCGATCCAGCGCGTGGTCTTCCCGTAGCGTCGGCTTCTGGCTGGCTGTCCCGCGGGCGTCTCGTCCGCGGAGTCGCCGCACCGCCAACCGTACCGCGCCCTATTCCGGAAAATAAAAATCCCCCGAACAAAATCGATTTACCTCTACGCCTGTTCCTGTGGGATAATTCCTCCCCGTAAGCACTCCGCGCCGGCGCGCGCGCTGTCACGGACGCAATGAAATCCAAAGTGGAGAATCTCATGGCTAAGAATCCCCTGTCTCGTCGTCAATTCATCCACATCGGCACTGGCGCTCTCGCCGCTACTACGGTCGCCAAAACTGTCCTGCAACCTCACCTGCTCTCTGCGGCCGCGCGTCCCGTCGCTCCCAGCGATACCGTGCGCTTCGCCTCCATCGGCACCGGCATTCGCGGATGCGAACACCTCCAGGCTTCTCTCGACGTGCCCGGCATTCAGTGCGTCGCCGTGTGCGATCTTTACGACAGCCGCCACACCGCCGCTCAGGAAGCGGTAAAGAATCCCAGCGTCCCCGCCACCCGCGACTATCGCTCCATTCTCGATCGCAAAGACGTCGACTCCGTCCTCATCGCCACCATGGACCACCAGCATCGCCACATTTTCGAAGATGCCTGCGCCGCCGGCAAAGACATCTACTGCGAAAAGCCTATGTCGCACACCGTCGAAGACGGATTCTCCATGGTCGAAGCCGCGCACAAGGCCAATCGCATGGTCGCAGTCGGCAGCCAGCGCGTCAGCTCCGTTCTCTATGCCAAAGCCAAAGAGATTTACGATTCCGGCAAACTCGGCGAGGTCTTCTCCATCAACGCCTACTGGGATCGCAACTCTCCCAGCGGCGCCTGGGTCTATCCCATTCCGCCCGACGCCAGCGAAAAAACCATCGACTGGAACACCTTCCTCGGGAACGCGCCCAAGCACGCCTTCGATCCCGTCCGCTTCTTCCGCTGGCGCTGCTATACCGATTACGGCGAAGGCCTCGGTGGCGACCTCTTCGTCCACCTGATTTCCGGGATCCACTTCATCACCAGCACGAAAGAGCCCGCGCAGCGTGCGCAATCCGCCGGAGGTCTCTACCACTTCAAGGATGGCCGCGAGTTCCCCGATCTGATCGAAACTCTCTACGACTACCCCAACTTCCGCGTTACTTTGCGCTGCAACCTGAACAACGACGGTGGCGAGTTTATCGGCTTTTACGGCACCAAGGGCACCATGATTATCAAGGACTCCACTCTCAGCTTCCGACCTCAGGACACACGTCCCGAGCCAGAAGGCTATTCCATTTATGGTTGGCCGAAGGAACTACGCGACCAGTATCTGCAGAAGTGGCACGAAGACCATCCGCAACCCGCCGCTCTGGCGTACAAAGTCGACGACGAGGAAGAGTCCTATTCCGCCCCTCCCGGATACAGCGACACCGTCGACCACCAGGCCAACTTCTACAACGCCGTCCGCACTCGAAGGCCGGTAGTCGAGAACGAAGTCTTCGGCAACTACGCCGCCATCGGCTGCCACCTGGCAAACTTCGCCTACTTCAATAAATCAGTCGCCGTCTGGGATCCATCCGCCAAGAAGATCGTAAAGGCCTAACCCGCCCGCGTGGATTCGGGGTGCCCCATCCTTTCGCGTTCTTTGCGAAAGGGTGGGGGATTTTTGAGTTGCCCATTTACGCTCGGTCAAGCCCGCGTTAGGGTCTTTTCCTCGCCGGCAGATACTTCTTCTCGATCGACGCCACCACCACGTAGTTCGGATCGACCATCTCGTTGAGATGAATCTTCGCCACCTTCGACAACAGCTCATAAGCATCCAGTTCCGACAACCCATAGTCTTTGTGGATCCAATGCACCAGTTCGGTCATGGCGATGCGCACCGCGTCGTCTACCGGCCGATACGCGCCGACAGTCATGATGGCGTCATCATTTTCGAACTGCGGCCACTCAATCGTCCGTCTTTTGATCACGCTTAACTGCACCCGCGCCCTCAGCGGCACCTCGATTGCCGATCCCGCCGCTTCTCCGTCTCCCATCGCTGCATGTCCATCGCCCAGATACAGCAGTCCTCCCTTCACGTTCACTGGAAAATACACCGTGTTCCCGACACTCGCCTCGGGTGAATCCATGTTGCCCCCAAACTCAGCCGGCACGATCGAACTTCGCGCCTCCCCGTTCGCCGGGGCCACGCCAATACACCCAAAGAACGGATGCATCGGAATCTTCACCGAGAAGTCCGAGTCAATCGCCTTGAACGTTGCCGCGTTGGCAGCGTGATCGATGTGATAAAACCACACCCGCTCCGGCAACGGAGATTCCAGTACGGGTGTATAGTGCGATCCATTCAGCGCGCCGAAGCCAGGCGAGAACGCGCCCACGCCCGTATCTCCGTCCACCTGCAAGTCGAGGATCTTCACCGCCAGCGTGTCCCCCGGCTCCGCGCCTTCCACATAGAACGGCCCAGCCAGCGGATTGTCTCCCTTGGCCATGCTGAGCGTGTCGCCCGGCTTCTTCAACCCGTTGCCGAAACAGTCCAGCGTATTCGTGTCCAGAATGTCCCCGGACTTCAAATGCAAGACCGGTTCGGCCGTAGCGAAAAGATATTTCACATTGGCATTGGTGGTGGCGTAGTGCACCACGTTCTGCGCCAGAGCGACGCCACACAACAGCAAGACTGCAAGCAGACGACAGATCACAAATCCTCCCAGTAATACTTGTAGATGCTGGTTGCCGATTGTAATGGGTTGATTCCGAAAAAAGAAAAGCTGAAGCGGAGTGAGAAGCATGGATTCTTCTGTGTGCCTAAGCGCCCCTCTGATCTGGGTGCCCCATCCTTTTCGCGTTCTTTTCGAAAAGGGTGGGGGTCGCCAGCGCACACCCGCCTCTTGTAGCTCTGCTGATCTTAGCGTCACCGAGTAGGTTATCCGCCTTTTTTCTGCCGCGCATAAAACCGCTGCACCTTCGCGCGGTTCCCGCAGCGCGTCATGTCGCACCAGCGGCGGTGATGGTTCTTGCTGGTATCCAGAAAAAACCACTCGCACACTTTAGAGGAGCAGGCCCGAACGTAGGCCAACTGATCCGAAGCCAGCAGATCGGCAGCCGAACGGGCGATGGGCCATAGCACGCTATCGAAGTCCAGCAGTTCGTCGAACCTCCACTCGAAGCCGCCCTTCGCCGGAACCAGCCGCATGTGTTCTGCCGCCGTCTGAGCGTAGGCATTGACTCTGGCGAGCGCGACGGCCGGCACAGGGCGCTTGTTCATGATCGCCCAAAAAGCATCGTGGATCGCCTCGCGCAATTCTCTGCCCCAGAGCAGGGCTTGTTGCGCGCGCTCCGGATCGGCACAACTACGCTCGTAAAGTCGGTCCGCCTGCCTCGGTTGCAGCAGCCCAGTGTCCTCGCCAAACCGGGCGAGATCCACATAAGTCTCAAGCAATTCTTTGGGCTGGATGTGACGATCGTCGAGCGTGTTCACGAAGTCGAGGCAGACATTGCCGGCAATCAGATCGAAGCGGGGCCGACGTCGCCGGGCAACTTTTCTTGTTTCTTGCGTCTGCATGCAGCGGGCTTTCCTTCCCAACTCATTATCTAACCATTAAAACCATCTTGACAAGTTAGCATTCCGAGCTTACGATCGATCTAACCATTGAACTATGTTTTGGAGGTTAGATGAGGATAAACCACAAGGCGGCGCAAATTATGGCCATGATCCGCAGCGGCCGCATGATAAACATTGGAGGCAGACCTGTGCTCGCGCCCAAGCCACGCAAATCCGCAACCGACCGCAGCCGCGCCTACTCCATCCAACTGGCGCTCGCCTTCGTGGCGATCTATATCATCTGGGGTTCCACGTACCTCGCCATCCGTTACGCGGTCGAGACCATTCCACCGCTGGTCACCGCAGGCATCCGGCACTCCATCGCTGGCACAATTCTTCTCGCGTGGGCCTGGGCGCGCGGGTTTCGTCCCACGCGCGCGCACTGGCTCTCAGGGCTCGTCGTGGGCGCATTGTTCTTTCTGATTGGTCACGGAACGCTGCACTGGGCCGAACAATATGTGGGATCGGGACTGGCGGCGCTGCTGCTCGCCACCGAACCAATGTTCATTCTGGTTCTGGCCTGGTCGATGGGCCAGCAGAAGATCAGCCGGCTCAGCGCGCTGGGCTTGGGTTTGGGCGTGCTCGGCGTGGCCACGCTCACCGGTGTAGAGTTGACGGTCAAAGGCTCCAGCTTGCTGGCACTGATGGCAGTGCTCGTGGGTTCTTTGGCGTGGTCGGCGGGAGTGGTGATCTCGCCGAAGCTCAAGCTGCCTTCGGACGCGCTCGGGCGCACGGCCCTCCCAACGATTTGCGGCGCGGTGATGCTGCTCGCAGCTGCAGCACTGACGGGCGAGTTTCACGCCACACATTGGGCGGGCATTTCTTCGAAGTCAATCTTGGGATTGGCGTATCTGATCGTCTTTGGATCGGTAGTCGCGTTCACTGCTTATACATGGCTGTTGCAGCGATGTCCCCCGGCACTGGTGGCGACGCACACATACGCGAATCCAGTTGTGGCTGTGTTTCTGGGTTGGCTGCTCGCTTCCGAACCGCTGACCATGCGAGTCGTGTTGGCGTCGGTGGCGATCCTCGGAGCGATTATCTTGATCCGCAGAGGGGAGCAGACTGCGGTGCAGTCCGCGTCTGTCCCCGTCTCTGCGCCGGCCAGATCGGTCGAGAAATGCGCCTAGTAATTGCCTTGCAGTTCGGAGCACACGATCCACAAATGATCCATATACTCGCCACTCATGGATCGAAGCCCTGTGACAACCGCGCCGGGAGGACAGTAGGCCTGGGTGGGCCTTCCTCCCGGACGCGTACGCGTCACTGATTCTGTCAGCTCGGTCCTGGGATGGTCACGCCTCTCGGCAATCTCCCTCACGAAACTGCATTCGCCAATAGCTTCATCAATGGAGGCGCCGCTTCGTCCTCGCAACCCGCGCAGAGCGCGGCCATCGGAGCAGCGGGCATCATAGACCGGCCGGCCGCCGGGGCTGCCCGTTCTGGCGGTCATCGTTCGCTCCTCTCCGACCGACAAGTCCGGTCGCAAGCGAGCGCAATCGAGCCATGCCTGGTTGAAGAATTCACCGGTCTGCACGTGAAAGCCTACCGCTACGAAACCGGGTTCACATAGCGCATCGGGCGAAGGCCTTCCGCCCGAGCCACCGCCGAAGTCGCGCGAGATGCGTTCGCGAGACAGAAGGTGGAACGCATCGCGATCGTGATCGCGGTCTCGATCGTGATCGCGATCCTGAGGCGTCGCCAGCGCGACGAATGCGATCAGAAACAGAATCGCAAACACGGAAGCGACTCGCAATGTTCCGCTTTGCCCTAAAGTCTTGCTGGTTGGAATTGACGTAGGACTCCCTGAGATTGCCATATGCACGCCCCTTGAAAGATCGGTGCGCCCGAAGCGAGCACCGACCCGATTTGATCTGAATAGTAGAAGGCGATCGTAGCGGTGACAATGCGTAGTCGGGTTCCTGCGACCAGCGGCCCGTTACCTTTTTTCGTTACCTTTGTGATCTCAAGCGCCCCTCGTGCTGTGAAGTTCGGCGACTTTTTGCCGATAGCTCAATTGTGGCTCTCCCTGCGCTTTTCCTAGGATGGCTTTAGCGAGGTGCTCATGCAAGGTAGGAACGTCGTTGCCGGCGTCTCTAGGCTGACCTTGAAAGGCACGGGCGGAGGAATCACAAGGACTCAGACGCTCAGCTTGACGGTGACAGTCCCGAGCTTCACGCTGACCACAGACTCAGCCAGCGCGACGCTGACGTCGGGCTCTTCTACAGGCATCGTCCTCAACACGAGCGCGATCAACGGATTCAAATCGCCGATTGCGCTTTCGGTGAGCGGGTTGCCGAGCGGCGTTACCGCGAAGTTTGCTCCCGCCAGCATCGCATCACCGGGCCCGGGCAGCAGCACGCTAACGTTAGCGGCGGCGGCGGGGAAGGTGTCCGGGGTCTATCCACTCACGGTGACCGGCTCGGGCGGAGGCGTGACCAAAACGCAAGCGCTAAGCCTGACGATCGTCGGTCCGAACTTCACGCTGACTCTGGGCAGCACGAAGGTGATTGAGGCGCGGGGCCGGGCAATGCCCATCACGGTGTCGACGGCTGGGATCAACGGATTCAAATCGGCGATCGCACTGTCGGTGAGCGGACTGCCCAAGGGAGTCACGGCCAGCTTTGTGCCTGGGAGCGTCGCATCGCCAGGCAGCGGCAGCAGCACCCTGACGCTGAAGGTGGCGTCGAGTGCTGCGGTTGGCGCCTCTACCCTAACGGTGACCGCGACCGGAGGAGGCGTGACGAAGACTCTAACCCTTAGCTTGACGGTGCAGTGAGAGAACCCGGAAGCACTCCGAGGGCGGGTATTCCAAGGCTCGCCCTCGTTTTTGAGGGATTGTAAAATGTACGTACAAACGTTCCTGCAGGAACGTTTGTGCGTACATTTTTGTACTGTTCAACTAAGGGCGCCCGAGCGAAAGATTACTGCTTCTCGTAGACAGAAGTGCTATGGACCTTTTTCCCCGCCGAATCGGTTCCGCTTGCGGTGAGCGTGCGGGTTTTACCGTCCGCAGAGGTAACAATTCGACCGGTGATAGTAACCTTGCCATCTTTCTTGACCGTTAACTCCAAGCTATTGTCGTTGATCGACTTGTACGCGCGCGCGTCTGAACTGGGATCGCCGGTGACAGGATAGTCTTTACCGTCGAACTTGCCTGTCCACTCGTTATGGGTGGGCTTTCCTTGAGCGTCAACGCCGTCCACCGTGGCTTTTATGTTATCGCCCACGGCCTCATATACCACCGTTAGATTTTTCGGAAGACCAGCACTTAGCTTCGACTTGGCTTCGTTCAGCTTCCAAGTCCCCAGGCTTGTGTTTGCGGCGAAGCACGTGGTCACGACGACGAGAAACGTCAGGAGCGTCAATACGAGGGTTCTTGCTTTCATGTTGCCTCCAGGTTGTGGAATGGTGAGACTGTACAGAATATTTCTGGAAAGGGACGGCTACCCCTAAAAGCCTTTCTTGGGACAGCCTAAGGCAGCCTATGCGTGGAGCGGGCCTTGAAACTGAGCAATATCGACCACATTTCAGGATTTCGTTAAATGAATTCAGAATGAGGAAAATGGCTGTCGAAAAGGCAGTTGTCAGTCTTGCGTTTCCGAAAAGAAATGTCGGGAAGGTCAGGAGAAGCATTCCGTTTACTGCTCTGGCAAAACGAGATGCGGAGAACCCCGTCACGTACTTCCTTTTCCACGCCTTTGCTCCGATCATCGGAACACAAGTCCATCGCCGCAGACTTGGCGCATCACGGGGTAAGACTCCGAGGGAATCGTTTCTTTCGAAGGGATGATCTGGTGCGGAATGGGCGAGAAACGTGCAGGGCGAAGTGGAAGTGATTCCAGAGAGACGCAGTTGCCTGAGGTATAAGGTGCATGGGCCAGTGTTTGCCAGTTTTGATGGGGTTACGGGTGGCATGATTCTGGATCTCAGCGAGCAGGGCGTGTCCATGCAAACGATCGTGCCCCTGGAAGCTGAGCGGCGGGTGCAGTTGCGCCTCGATCTGCCGGATTCGGACGCCCATCTGGAGACGACGGGATATATCGCGTGGGCCGATGCTCTGGGTCGCGCGGGAGTGCGCTTCTCGGAACTTCCCGTGGAGGCGCGGCAGCGGTTGGATGAGTGGCTGTCACGCAATGAAAAAGCACCGAGTCGCAAGGCGCCGAAGCTTACCTTCGACCGAGTGCTGGGGCCGAGTGTGGGAAGCAAGTCTTCGGGCGATGGAACCGCTAAGCCGCGGTCGGTCAGTTTGGAAGCAGAAGGTGGAGGTTTAGAAGCGGAAGGTGGCATGGCCGAGATGCAGGGTTCGCCAGCGGTTTCGACCACAATTCAGTACGAGTTCAACTCGCTGGGGCCGGATCTGAATAGTGCGCTGCGGGTGATCAGCGAACGCGCGCGGACGCTCTTGCGCGGGACTGGCGCCGCCATCGCGCTCATCGAGCGCGGTCCAATGATGTGCCGGGCGAGCGTGGGAAGCGGCGGGCCACCGCTCGGAACCCATGTCGATACTGATTCGGGCTTTTCTGGGGAATGTATCCGCACGGGAAGAGCGCTGCGTTGTGATGACACGGAAATCGATCCTCGGGTTGAAGCTGCAACTTGCCGGCGGCTCGGCATTCGCTCGATCGTGGCCGCACCCATCCGGTACGAGCGGGAGGTTGTGGGATTAGTGGAGGTTTTCTCTCCGCAGTGCCGTGCTTTTGACGAGGGCGATCTCGCGGTTCTGGAACGCCTGGCCCAGACCGCGCTCCTGATGCTGAGTCAGGCGCAACTTTTCAAGCGTAGTTAGAGGTGTCCGCTGGGTTTTTTCAGCTTGTATCCGGGTGGGATCTCGAACAGCGAAGGATGAGGTTCTTCGGTCGAGGTGGGCTTGCAGTAAGTGGTCTGCTCACCGGCGGAAGTTGTGACTTTTGTCAGCACGGGGGTCTTTAGTTTTACGCTAGTCCACACTTCGGTCACGGTGGGCTGCGGGGGTTTCGGTAACTGCGGCGGCTTGGGCGCGGCCGACTGTGGGAGCTTGGGCATCTTGGGCATTTGGGGCGACTGCTGAGATGTCTGCGGGGCTTGCGGCGGCGTTAGGATGTAGCGCTTGCCCTCGACTTCGTGCCCCTCGATCACGCTCTTCCCCAGATCCTGCACCTGCAGGGGCGGATGTGGCGCAGTTGCGCCGGGCATCTGTGGACTTCCCGATGGCGATGGTGCGGAGGACGCCGGCGGTGTCGGAATGACCGTTGCCTCTTTCTTCAAGTGATCGAGCATGATGGTCTGCTGGCCGGCGGGATTGGAGATGATGCTGGAGTGAGGCGTGTCGATCCGCATGTTGCCGTTGCTTGACCGCCACATGCGCGATGCGGATTGTGTGGGCGGGCTGCCCCCAGCGGCCTGCGTCTTGGTGGCGCACTCGGAACACGAGGGAGGGGTCGGCGGATGGGAAGGCTGCTCCACGGTGCGACAGTTTATCACGGCAGCTTTCAGACTATGAAGCCGTAAAACCTGATCGTTCGTCTGCTCGACCATCAGTAGCCTGATTGAGGTCCGCTGGCGGGAGGTGAGCATTCTTGACCAGACTTGGCGAAACGGGGCTGGTAGCATCAACTTGTATTTGTGTCACACAGGCGCTTGCCAGGCGAACTATGAACCTGGAACCCGCTCCCGCCATAGAGTGACTTAGCCGAGGAGCAAGACCATGACCTACAACATGACGAAGCCCTGCCCGATCTGCAAACAACAATTGACTAAGCAAAAACCTACGGAAACGGTGCCGTGCTCCTGCGGTCAACATATTTGGCAGGGATAGCAGCGTGAGTGCAGGAAAAGCCTCATCTCGTTCACAGACCGGTAGGCCCCTCCTCTTAAGCCGATTGCTTGAAATCGACACGACGCCGGTCTAAGTTTTCCAGCATGGCAGACTTGATCTTCAGCACGCTCCAGTCGGGGCTGTGCTTCTACGTCGCCAGAACCTGGTTTCGCGGCGACATCAAGATGGTTGAATACAAATGGAGAAGCCGCGTCACGACCTTCGACTTCGCGGCGAGTACGGGTTCCCAGGCGGTCATCCTCGTGCTCATGGTCCACGGATTCGTAGCTAGCGGGTTTCCGCTTTACCATGTGATTGCGTTTCGGATTTGGCGACTGCCCTGCTAGGGATTGTCTCGGCAATGTGGAGCAGGCCCGCTGGAATACCGACTGTTTTTTGCTCCGTTTTTTGTCTGCTCTTGTGGCTCATGACGGCTCAATGAAATGGATTGTAGAGAGCGGTGCCGCCGGAATCGCGGGCGAGGGCGCCCGCGCCACAGATTCAGCGGTTGTGATCGCGGCGGCGGATGTAGTCAATGAACATCTGCTCGACGGGTTTGTCGTAGGCGATGGAGACGTGGCGCACGGTGCGTCCACTGACGAAGTGGCAAACTTCCTCGGCGAGGTTTTTGGCGTGATCGCCGGCGCGCTCGAGCGCCTGGGTCATGAAGATGACTTGCAGACTGGCCTGACGGTGCACGTCTTCGGGATTCTCGATGTGGCGCAGGAAGATCAGGTTGCGCAGGCGATCCATCTCGGCGTCGGCGCGGAGGACGTCGATGGCCTTGCCGACATTGCGGCCGGAAAATGCGGCTCCGCAGTCAGTGAGCATCTTTTCGAGCAGAGTCGCCATCTGGGTGAGGTCGCGGGTATCTTCGGAGTCGATGCGTCCGCTGACAGACTGGGCGCTGTTGGCGAAGCTGAGAAGCAGGTCGCCAATACGCTCAAGAGCGATCATAACCTTCATGCAGGCCAAGAGTTCGCGAGCTTCGGCGGGGCCGACTTCGGTGATGGCGGTGGTGACTCCGCTGTCGATTTCCATGTCGAGCGTGTCGAGTTCGCGTTCGCGCTGGCGCAGCGAGTTCAGCAACTGGCTGGAGCCGGTGGCGATGCCCTCGGCCGCGGCGCCGGCCGCTTCCTGGGCCATGCGACAGGCTTCCACGGTACGGCGCACGATGTACTGATGAGCCGGTTCGGGATCGGGGATTTTAGTCGCGGTACTCATAAGTGTGTCCGCCGGGCGAGAATGCGGGCGACGAAGGGAACTTCGAGACTCGTCGTCACGATTCTGGCGTTGATGGGATGGGGTGGCCAACGGCTAAGCATAGGACTGCCGGTAAAACTTGTGGTTAACAAGCTGTGAATTTTCGGTCATTTTTCGAGATCGAAGCGTTACGGATCATTGTCGGCCAACAGAAGGTAAATACAAGGGGAATCTGAAAGAATATGTTTTATCCAGCCTGAGGCGGTTGGGGTGACATCAGGATCAGATTCCAACATTCCCCACGAAATCCCCACCTTAGCCGCAAAGAACGCTGCCGGGACGGGGCACCCCTTCGACTCCTCTTTCAAGTTCTTCAAGTCAAAATCTCCACCTTCGAGGTCGTTCCCATGCAGCTTCGCTTCGGCTGGACAGCCGAGGCGGCTGTCTCTACGCGAGTTCAGGCGGTGGGGAGGGTAAAGAGGAAGGTGCTGCCGTGGTTGAGTTCGCTTTCGGCGCGGATGGAACCGCCGTGGGCCAGCATGATGTGTTTGGCGATGGCGAGGCCGAGTCCGGTACCGCCGGATTCGCGGGAGCGGGCTTTGTCGACGCGATAGAAGCGTTCGAACAGGCGCGGCAGGTGCTCGGAGGCGATGCCGGAGCCGAAGTCCTGGACGTAGAATTCGATGCCGCGTGGGGCGGGCCGCGCGCCTAGCACGATGCGACTGCCGGAGCGGCCGTACTTCATGGCGTTGTCGATGAGATTCGAAAAGACCTGGTGGATGGCTTCGCGGTCAGCACGGACCGGGGGCAGAGATTCCAGGGAGCCATTTCCGCCGGGCGCGTCAACTTTTTGCAATTCCATAATCTGCAGCGCCACGCCCTGACTGCGGGCGATCTCACGGAAGCTTTCTTCGGCGTCGTGCAAGAGTTCGACGGGCGGGACGGGCTCGGTATCGAAGCGGGTCTCGCCGGATTCCACTCGTGCCAGAGTCAGCAAGTCTTCGGTGAGGCGCGACATGCGGGCGGCGTTCTTGCGGATGATCTCCAGAAACTCGCGGTGGGAGGCGGAGTTGTCGGAACTGAGGTCGAGGAGCGTTTCGGAGTATCCCTGAATCGAAGTCAAGGGGGTGCGAAGTTCGTGGGAAACGTTGGCGATAAAGTCGCGGCGCGTTTTTTCGACGCGCTCGGTCTCTGTTAGATCGCGCAGCACGGCGACGGCGCCGCCATCGGGCAGGGGCGCGGCGGTGACATCGAAGGCGCGACCGGGAACGATGGAGGTGGCGCGGGTGGTTTTGACCTGTTTGGTGACAGTGGCGGCTTTGACGGCGGCGAGGAAATCGGGATCGCGGATGGTTTCGACAACCGGAGCATTGAGCCGCGTGTGCTGCGGAACGAGTCGATCCATGGGCTGATTGGCCCACTGCACGAGACCGTCGGAACTCACGGCGATGACGGCGTCCTGCATGCTGTTGAGCAGGGTTTCGAGCTGGTACTGGCTGGAACGCACGGCGGCAAAACTGCGCTCGACCTGTCCGGCGGTTTTGTCGATGGCGGCGGCCACCCGGCCGATTTCATCAAGCGGCTTGTCTTGCACCCGGGCATGGAGGTCTCCCTGCTCGATGCGGACGGCGACATCCACAATGCGCTCAAGGCGGCGGGAGGTCCAGACGGACACGGAGGCGGCGATGAGCGAAGCGATGAAGAAGGCAATGGTTGATCCCCAGAGCAGCCGGCGGCGGACCTGCGCCTGCACCGCTTCGACATCGGAAAGTGGATACGCGAGGCGCACTGCGCCCCCGGAAACGGGAGCGGCCACATAGAGAAATGGGATACCGAGAGTAGTGCTGCGGCGCTCGTTCGAGCCAGTTTGGCCGGAGAGGGCGGTGGCGAATTCCTTGCGGGAGGCGTGGTTCTCCATGGTGGCAGGATTGGATTCGGAGTCGGCGAGGACTTTGCCGGAGGCGTCGATGATAGTGGCGCGGGCGCCGGCGTCCAAACCTGCCTGGGCGGCGATCTCGGTGAGGGTGTGAGCGCGGTCGGTTTCGACGCGGCGGGCGAAGAGTTTAGTCTTCTGAGTAAGGTTACGCTCGATCTCGGTGCGCAGCGAGGCTTCCCAGGCGCTGCCCAGCATGACGTCGAGAATAGCGGCGGTGGCGGCGATGACGATCAGGAAAACGGCCAGCAGTTTGAAGAAAATGCGGTTCTTCACCTTTTCCTCATTCTCCGCATGATTCTCCTCACTTGGGTACCTCGAAGCGGTAGCCGGCGCCGCGCACGGTTTTCAGGTAGCGCGGGTTTTCCGGGTCGGGCTCGATTTTTTCGCGGATACGGCGGACGTAGACGTCGACCGAGCGTGGAGTGACGTAGGCGGTGTCGCGCCAAACGGAGTCGAGAAGATGGTCGCGGCTGAAGACGCGTCCCTTGTGGCGCGCGAAGTAATCGAGCAGGCGGAACTCGGTGGCGGTGGTGGGTACCGGATTTCCGCGTACGGTGAGGGTCATGGCCGAGGGGTCAATTTCGATTTCGCCCACTTTCATCGGACTAGGGGGAAGCGGGCGCTCGAAGCGGCGCAGCACGGCCTTGACGCGGGCAACGAGTTCGCGGGGGCTGAAGGGCTTGGGGATGTAGTCGTCGGCACCGAGTTCGAGACCGAGGATGCGATCGGCCTCGCTGCTTTTCGCGGTCAGGAAAATGACTGGCACAGAGGCGAGGCCGGGAGTCTGGCGAATCGTGCGGCAGAGTTCCAGACCGTCTTTGCCCGGGACCATGATGTCGAGCACGAAGAGTGCGGGACGCTGGCGCTCAGCATCGGCGAGAACGTTCGTGCCGGAGGAATACACGCGCACGGTGAAGCCTTCGTTTTCGAGGTGATGGCGGACCAGGCGGGAAATATCGGGATCGTCTTCAACGACGAAAAGGCTGGGTTTCACGGGAGTATTGTAAATGGAAAGCAGTGGCCGGTTGCCGATTGTCAGTGCCCGGTCATGGGTTCGGGCGCGAATTTCATCGGATTGTAACAATCAGGTTGCTAGCGCGGTCGAGATGGAAATGTTTGCCGGGTGGGATGACGGTGGTGGCGCTGTATTCGGTGATGATGGCGGGACCGAGATATTTTTTGCCGGGCTTGAGGTCGTCCCGGGAGTAGATCTTCGTTTCGAGTTTCTTGCCGTCGAATAGGACTGGGGTGCTACTCGAGGAAAGCCTTTCGAGCTTTGCTCGGCTTGGACGGCCGAGGGCGGCCGTCCCCACATGAGTTCTGGTTGCTCGTAGGATTGCGCGTAGGCGGAGAGTGACTAGTTCGACTTCACGAGAGGGATGGATGTATCCGTAGCGGCGGTGGTGTTCTCGCTCGAAATCGCGGAGGAGATTTTTTGTGAGGGGGATGTTGAGCTCGTATCCCTGACCGCGGTAGCGGATGTCGACCGTGCGGCTGTATTGCGGTTTGCCCTGCCAGGCTTCGTGGCGAAAATCTTTTGTGGCATTTCTCTGCAGGGCTGAAAATTCACGATTCAATTGCTGTGCGGGAATTTTGCCGGATACCCGCCATAAGACCGTCCGGGAATAATCTTTCACAACATCGCTCGCGAGAATGCCTAAAGCGGAGAGCGCACCGGGAAGAGCGGGGACGACGACGTGCGGAATGCTGAGGGCCTCGGCGAGGGCGCAGGCGTGCAGGCCTCCGGCGCCGCCAAAGGCGACGAGCGCGAAGTGGCGCGGGTCGCGACCGCGCTCGATGGAGACCACGCGGATAGCTTTTTCCATGGTGGCATTGACGACGCGGATGACTCCGACGGCGAACTGGTCGAGCGTAAGGCGGCTTCCCTGCTTCTTCAGAAATTCCGCCGTGATGCGGCGGGTGCGGTCGAAATCGAGAGTGAAGTCGCCGCCAAGAAAACGCGTGGGCTGCAGGCGTCCGAGCAGAAGATTCGCGTCGGTGACGGTGGGCAGCGTACCGCTGCCGTAGCAGATTGGTCCGGGATCGGCTCCGGCGGATTCGGGGCCGACGCGGAGGACACCGGCGGCGTCGAAGCGGGCGAGCGAGCCTCCGCCGGCGCCGACGGTGTGGATGTCGAGCATGGGGACGCTGACGGGGAAGCCGGTGACTTGGGCATCGGTGGCAATGGCGATGGAGCCTTCGACGAGAGAGACGTCGGTGGAAGTGCCTCCCATGTCGAAGGCGATGATGCGGTCGAAGCCGCTGGCGCGGGCGGTGGTGGCGGCGCCGACTACGCCTCCAGCGGGGCCGGAGAGTACGGTGCGCACGGGCTCGCGGGCCGCTGTGGAAAGCGCCGTAATGCCGCCGCTGGATTGCATGACGAAGATGCCGGCCACGGGGACTGAAGCCCCATCCTCTTTGGAAGTTTTCATCGCAGTGCTGAAGCGTTGCGCCACCCCAAGGCGCGCGGGCGAGTCGCCCGCGCCCACACGACTCGTGCTTTGGGGGACGTCCCTTGAGAGCGACAGGCTAATGGTGCGGGATTGCAGGTTCTCCAGGTAGCGCTGCATGACTGGCTGCAGGTAGGCGTTAATGACCACTGTTGAGGTGCGTTCGTACTCGCGGAATTCGGGGAGAATCTGGTGGGAGATGGAGAGCGGGACTGCTAGCGAGTTGAGCGCCTCGGCGACGGCTAATTCGTTCTTGGGATTCGCGAAGGAGAAGAGGAGCGAGATGGCGATGGATTGCGGCTTTGCGGCGGAGACTTGTTCGGCGAGGGAGTGCAATTCTTCCGGGGCAAGGCTCGTCAGGATTTCGCCGTCGCTGGCGGTGCGCTCGTTCACGCCGAAGCGGAGATCTTTGGGGACGAGCGGTTCGATGCGGTCGAAGAAGAAGTCGTAGAGTTTGGGGCGGGCCTGGCGTCCGATTTCGATGGCGTCTTCGAAGCCTTTCGTGGTGACGAGGGCGGTGCGCGCGCCTTTGTGTTCGAGAAGCGTGTTGGTGCCGACCGTGGTGCCGTGGAGGAGGACGAGTTCGCCTTCGTGGGCGACTTTGCGGAGGGCTTCGACGATGGCTTGGGAGGGATCGGCTGGCGTGGAGAAAACTTTGAGCATGCGCAGGCGACCTGCGTCGATCCAGACGCAGTCGGTAAAGGTGCCGCCGGTGTCGATGGCGATGCGGAGTGGTTGGGGGCGGCGGGGCATGGAGATTCGGGAATCCTAGGCTAACATTCACAGTGTTTCCACCGAGGAGGACACTATGATCGCAGGCGTGGACGGATGCAAGGAAAAGTGGATCGCCGTTGTCGACAGAGGAAACGGACTCACCGAAGTATTGGAGCCGTGTACATTTCTCGAACTGTTCGAGAACCGTGGCCTCGATCTTATTGTGATCGACATTCCAATTGGCCTGCCTGATAAGGGAGATCGCAAAGCTGACAAGGCAGCGCGCAAATGCCTTGGTATTCGGCACGTTTGCGTTTTCCCAGCGCCCATAAGGCCCATCTTGGATTGCGTCAATCGCGAGAAGGCTTGCGAAAAGTGTGTCAGCATCGGAGAAAGGCGAGTGAACGTATTCCAGTGGGCGATAGTGCCCAAAATAAGGTGCATTGACTTGGTGCTCAGACGGGGCAAAGACGCCCAAGATCGAATTCGTGAAGGGCATCCGGAGGTAAGCTTCACACAGATGAATAGCGGCACACCGCTGTTATCCAAGAAAAGCACTGAGGGAATCGATCAGAGGCTACGGCTTGTGCATAACGAGTTCCCAGAAGCACAGTTTCGATTGGGTATGCGGCACATTGAGGATACTCTGGACGCGTACGCCCTGCTGTGGACTGCAAGGCGGATAGTGCTTGGGACTGAGCGCAGATTTCCGGAAACAGCTGAGCTTGATCCATTTGGACTGCGGATGGAAATCTCTGTCTAATTAGCCCTTCTCTCGGCGCTGCAAAGAGTCTGCGGGCGAACTGAATCTTCCGCCCCGCTGGGGCTTGTCCATTTTCCTGCTTTTCCCCACGGCTTGCGCCGTGGGCTGCACTCTTACGCCGCTTCGCGGCTAACCTAGAGGTTTGTCCACCGTGTTGAAATTCTGCTTCGCACACAGGCGCTGGAAGCGCTGCGCTACTTACGATCAGAGTCCTTTCAACAGCCTGTTACGGTAACATTTGCGGGTATGAGATACGCATTTCTGGTGGAAACGTACGCTACGGAGCGGGTGAAGGTGGTCAGCGTGTGGAGCGAATTCCGAGATCAGGATCTTGCGGTGCGGCCGCGCGCCGGGGATCCTCGCGGGCGGAGCGTGCGGGAGCAGATGGTGCATCAGTGCGTGAGTGAGGATCTGTGGTTTCGGAACATACTGGGAATTGATGTGGGGGCGCCTCCGCTGCCTGCTTCCGAAACACGGTTGGAGTTCATGAAGCGATACGCCGAGGACAGCGGGAAGCGGCTGGAGGCGCTGCAAGCGAAGGATGAGGCGTGGTGGGAGGCTGACGCGAAGTTCTTTGAGGTGCAGCGGTCGCGGGCCTGGGTGATGGTGCGGCGGATGACGCACACGTCGCATCATCGCGGACAATTGATGGCCATGCTGCGCATGTTGGGGGGCGAGGTGCACAGCAACTATGGGCCGACGGCGGATACCGGCGGGTTGATGCAGAATCATGCACCTACGATTTATGCGTATGGAAGTTTGGAGGGGTTGCTTGCGGGAGGACCGAAGGCGGCGTTGCCGGGGGCGGGAGGAAAGGCGGTAACCGAGAGGCCGGGGTAGCGGCGCATCGCTTGAAGCGGGTTCTGTTCTTTGGGCCAAGCACGCGGGCGCCCGTGCCACAAAATCTCGCCTCGCTGCGCTTGGCGGGACAGCTGAGTCGGCTGTCCCTACGTGAGTTTGGGTGATCCCTTTCTATCCCTTTGTGGTGAAGGCTAGAGTTAGCAGAGTCTTCTGTTCTACCTCGTGCGCTTTGGAACTGCCTGTCGCGGGGCTGGCGCCGGCGCTGCGCTTTACGCTCAGCACGGGGCGGTCGCCGGCGATGCGGCGGAGACGCGTGAGCATGTTGAAGAGAGCGCCCATGTTGGCGGGTTCTTCCTGCACCCAAACGATGTCTCCCTGTTGGCCGTGGCGCTCGAGTTCGGCGACCAACTCCTGTTCGGGGAACGGGTAGAGTTGCTCGAGGAAGACTATCGCGGTGCTCGTGTCTCTTCTCTTCTTGCGCTCGGCCTGGAGCTCGTGGCCGATTTTTCCGGTGCAGATCAGGATGCGGTCGGCTTCGCTGACTTCGGTGTCGGGGATGACATTCAGGAAATTCTTGTGGGTGAAATCTTCGATGGGTGAAGACGCGTCAGGATGGCGCAGCATGCTCTTGGGCGTGAAGACAACCAGCGGCTTGCGCCAGTGGCGCAGGGCCTGACGGCGCAGCAGGTGGAAATACTGCGAGGCGTTGGAAGGCTGCGCGATCTGAATGTTGTGCCTGGCGGCGAGTTGGATGAAACGCTCGATGCGAGCGCTGGAATGTTCCGGTCCCTGGCCTTCGTAGCCGTGGGGCAGCAGCATCACGACGCCGGAGAGCAGGTTCCACTTGGCTTCGCCGGCGCTGATGAACTGGTCGATGATGGCTTGCGCGACATTGACGAAGTCGCCGAACTGGGCTTCCCAGAGGACGAGCGATTCGGGATAGTCGCGGCTGTATCCGTATTCGAAGCCAAGGACTCCGGCTTCGGAAAGCGTGGAGTTGTAGATTTCGCAGCGGGCCTGACCGGGCACGATGTTTTCGAGCGGGACGTGTTCGTTCTCGTTCTCGATATCGATGAGGACGGAGTGGCGCTGGTTGAAAGTGCCGCGGCGGGTGTCCTGTCCGCTGAGGCGCACGGGAATACCCGCTTTCACGAGGCTGGCAAAGACAAGGGCTTCGGCCATGCCGTAATCGACGAGGCGTTTACCGGCGCCCATTTCCGCTCGCTGCTCGAGAAGTTTCCTTACCTTGGGATGAATGTGGAAGCCGTCGGGGTAGGTGGTGAGGCGCTGCGTGAGTTCAGATAGTTCTTCGGGCGAGAGTCCGGTTTCGACTTCGAATTCGGGCTTGTAGAGGCCCCCATAGTACTCGTTCCAGTAGTGCGGCAGGTCGCGCATCATCGGTTTTTGCTTGATGCTGCCGGCTTGTTTCTGCGCGGCTTCGAACTCGGCGCGGATGGCGGCGGCCTGGGCCTGCGCATCAGTGGCGCCGATGTCGTCGGCGTAGATTTCCCACAGAGCGGGATGCTCTTTGATCTTCTTATAAAGAAGCGGCTGCGTGATGGTGGGGTCGTCGACTTCGCTGTGGCCGTGACGGCGATAGCCGATGAGATCGATGACCACGTCGGTGCCGAACTTGTAGCGGTACTCGGTGGCGATGCGAGCGACGCGGACGACGGCGTCGACGTCTTCGCCGTTGACGTGGAAAATGGGAATCGACTGGCGGCGCGCGATGCAGGCGGCGAAGCGCGTGGAGTGCTCTTCTGTGTAGCTGGTGGTGAAGCCGAGGAGATTGTTGACGACGACGTGAATGGTGCCGCCGACGGTGTATCCGGGAAGATCGGCGTAATTCATGGTCTCGGCGAGGATGCCTTGTCCGGCGAATGCGGCGTCACCGTGAACGAGCAGGGGGAGATATTTTTCGCGTCCGCCTTCGCCGGTGCGATCCTGCTTGGCGCGGGTGCGGCCGACGGTGACGGGGTCGACGGCCTCGAGATGGCTCGGGTTCGAAACCAGGTGGATGTGAACCTTGCCGCCACTGCGAGTCTGGTATTCACCGGTGGCGCCCATGTGGTACTTCACGTCGCCGGAGCCGAGAACGCTGCGCGGATCGACGTCTTCGAATCCGGCGAAGATTTCCTGGGAAGCGCGTTTGGCCACGTGGGCGATGACGTTGAGGCGGCCCCGGTGGCTCATGCCCATGACTAACTCGATGGCGCCGCGCTGGGCAGCGGTGTCGAGAACTTCGTCGACCAGCGGAATCAGCGCGGTGACGCCTTCGAGCGAGAAGCGCTTGCTGCCGAGATAACGCTGCTGCATGACCTGCTCGAAGATGTCGGCGCGGATGAGCAGGTCCAAGATGCGCTGCTGGTCTTCCTGGGGCGGTTCGGATTCCATCTGCTCGTAGATCCAGCGGCGGCGTTCGGGGGAATAGATGTGGTTGATTTCGACACCGATGGTGCTCGAATAGACGGCGCGGGCTTCGCGGGCGTACTCGCCTTCGTGCTCGAGTTCAGGCGTATCGCGGGGACGAAGAAAACCGAGAGGATCAAGATCGCCTTCGAGGTATCCCCACTGGCGGTAGGCGTTGAAGACGCGCTCGCGTTCGAGGTTGGAGCCGTTGGAGGTTTCGATGACAGCGGCGCCGGAGCCGCCATTGGAAGTCTTGGATTTCGGGGTCATAAGAATGCAAGTACTAGGATAAAGGATGCTGGGGCAGGCGCGCAGGATTCGGCTCGCAAAAAGGCAAGAGCGGAACCGCAGGGGACAGTTCCGGCTATGCTAGTCTGCCTGCTATGGCAGACCGCATTTTGACCAAGCGCAAGCAAGCCCGAAAACCTCCCGCCCGGACTTCCAGGAAATCTTCCCGCCAAGAGAATCCCCAATCCCCGCTTCTCGCAAAGACCGCGAGAAATGAGGCCCCCGCGGTTTCAGGGGCTCGCTTTTCCGCGCCCGGCAAACACTTCCTCAGCGACAAAGTTGGGCACTTTACCGAGTCCGTCATCCGGGAGATGACGCGGCAGGCGATACTGCACGGAGCGGTGAATCTGGCGCAGGGATTCCCGGACTTCCCGGCTCCGGCGGAGATCAAACAGGCCGCGCAGCAGGCGGTTGCGGCGGACGTGAATCAGTACGCGATCACCTGGGGCGCGAAGAATCTGCGGAATGCGATTGCGCGGCAGATGGGCGTGTGGCAGCGGATCACGGTCGATCCGGAGAAAGAGATCACGGTATGCTGCGGGTCGACCGAGGCGATGATTTCGACTCTGCTGGCGGTTTGCAACACCGGCGATGAAGTGGTGATCTTCGAGCCGTTCTACGAGAACTACGGGCCGGATTCGGTGTTGAGCGGGGCAAAGCCGAAGTTTGTGAAGCTGCGTCCTCCAACCGCCGACGGCGGCGAGTGGACGTTTGACGAAAAGGAATTGCGGCGCGCCTTCGACAAGCATACGAAAGCGATCATCCTCAACACGCCGAACAACCCGACGGGCAAGGTTTTCACGCGCGCGGAATTGGAGTTGATTCGCGATCTGTGCGTCGAGTTCGACGTGCTGGCGATTACGGACGAAATCTACGAACACATTCTCTACGAAGGGACCGAGCATGTTTCCATGGTTTCGCTCGAGGGAATGCGCGAGCGGACGGTCACTATTAACGGCATGTCGAAGACCTACAGCGTGACGGGATGGCGCGTAGGATGGGCGGTTGCGCCGGAGAAGATTACAAATGCGATCCGTAAGGTGCACGATTTTCTGACGGTGGGCGCGCCCGCGCCGCTGCAGGAGGCCGGCGCCACGGCGTTAAGTTTGCCCGCGGAGTATTACGCCAAGCTGGCCGAGGGATATCGCGTGCGGCGCGATCATCTGATGCCGGCCCTCACGGCGGCCGGGTTCAAGTGTTTCCGGCCGCGAGGTGCGTACTACGTAATGACCGATATTTCTGCGTTTGGGTTTAAGGACGATGTTTCGTTTGCAAAATATCTGGTGCAGGAGATTGGCGTGGCCACTGTGCCGGGATCGAGCTTCTATCGCGATCCGCGCGATGGGGCGCGGCAGGTGCGGTTTGCATTCTGTAAGAAACCGGAGACGCTGGATGAAGCGGCGCGCCGGCTGGCGAAGTTGGTCCGCTGATCTCGCCGGCAATCGCCCCATGACGCAGAAATGGCGCCGGAGAACAGCAGGGTCCTCGTTTCACTCGGAGTGACCGAGTTCATCTCGTGATCGGGTGCATTGTCCACAAAGATGTGGAGTATACTGCGAGGAAGTTCCAGAAATCCTGGCGGGGAAGAGTGCACTCATGGCGTTGAATGCGGTCGAACAGGTGGCAGAGCAGGTTCCGGCGGACGATTTTCAGGCGCTCGAAGACAAAATTTATCGCACCATAGAGATGTACAAAGCGGCGCGGCAGGCTCAGGCTGCGGCCGAACGCGATGCGCAGCGAGTGCGGCAGCAAATGCAAGACCGGGAAGAGGAACTGGTAACCCTGCGGCGTGAGACGGTCCGACTGAAGAAGGAGCGGGAAGAGATTCGCGGGCGTGTCGAGAAGATGCTGCAGCAGATCGAGTCGATTGCTGAGGCCAGCTAAGGGCGGGCGGTTGCGCACGATGTAGGAAGTACGACCCCACGGAGAAACGGTTTATGGCTACCGCGACCAAGGATCAGATGGTGAAAGACCCGCAGAACTCCAGCGTGCGGGTAGAGATTTTTGACCAGGCGTACAACCTGCGCGGGTCCGACCCGGAGTACATCCTGAAACTGGCGGAGTATGTGGACGCCAAGATGCGCGCCGTGGCCGAGGCGACCAATACGATCGATACGGTGCGACTGGCCGTCCTGGCTGCACTGAATATTGCCGATGAATATCACCTGCTCAAGAAAAGGCAGGACGGTGGGGCAACCGATTATCTGAAGCGGGCGCATCTATTAGCAGATGCGCTGGATGAAGTTCTGGGCAGCGAAAACCGCAAAGCAGGATAGTCTGCGCGCCGGGACAAGCTTCCGCGTCTTGACCCTGCTCATTGTGACGCTTTTCGGCAGCATTGCCCTTCCGCAGGAAACAACTCTCCGTTCCCAATCCAATGTGGTGCTGATTCCGGCACTGGTGAAAGATCAGCAGGGCGGAATCGTGTATGGCCTGCAGGCCAAGGACTTCATCGTTGAAGACGATGGCGTGGAGCAACCGGCACGCCTCGACGAAGCGCCCGAGGCGCAGCCGATCTCGCTGGTCGTGGCGATTCAGCGAGGACGCCGGGCTGCCTACGAGTTCCCACGGATGCAGGGACTGAAGTCGATGCTGGACCCGCTGTTCAGCCTGGGTACGGCCCGCGTTGCGGTGGTGGAGTTCGACAGCCAGGTTGAGATCACGAGGAATTTTACGAAGGATGCAAGCCTGGTGGACGACGATCTGAGAAACCTGCAACCGGGAGATGGAGGAGCGGCGATCCTGGATGCCGTGGACTCGTCGGTGGACCTGCTCAGGCAGGAACCGGAGGAGCGGCTACGCGTGCTGCTCCTGATCAGTGAAACCCGCGATCACGGCAGCCATGGAAAGATTGACGACACCGTGGCGGCGATAGGAAAGAGCAATGCCGTGATGTACGCCCTGGCGTTCTCGCCTTCGCTCTCCAACATCCTCGACACCGGGCGCGGGACGAACAAGGACGAGATGCACAATGGCGTCAACTTCCTCGATCTTCTGTACCGGGCGGAGCAGGCTATGAAGAAAAATGTTCCGAGCACGATCGCTTCCATGACCGGCGGCGAATACGAACTGTTCGCGACGCGAAAGAAATTCGAGGTGCGGATGAATGACTTCACAAATCATCTGCATAGCCGCTATCTTTTGAGTTTCGCGCCCAAAAGTCCGCATCCCGGGCTGCATCAGATTCGAGTGCGATTGCGGGGGCAATCGAAAGGTGCGGAGGATGGCACGGTACTAGCGCGGACCAGTTATTGGGCCGAAGAAACTAAGGAGTAAGTGGCCGACTGACCTGGCAGAATCAAGGACTTTCGTGGTCCAGGCGGGAGACAACAATCTTCGCGTTCTCCGCGTGTTCCCTTCGCGATCTCCGCGGTCAAAGGCTCCTGCGGGCATGCAGAACTGCACAGAGTCTCGCAAGACTTCAACTTCCTGAGCAGGCAAGGTTGTTCCTGCCAATTGGCAAGTCCCATTTGTGAACTCGGCATTACTTTGGTAGCAAGCGGCCTGCCAACTTTTTGCGCTCTTCCCCTTGCCAAGCGCGCGGGATTTGCCTAGCATCCAGATTGAAAGCCGGCCTGCCGGGTTGGTGATGACGGTAACCGATTTTTGAACCAATGCTGAATGAACGGGGACTCGACTCGAACTAGGATCCGGTGAGCGACGCTCCGCCATGCGGAGATGCCTAAAGGGTCTCGGCGGGTTCCCAACGTCTACCGACGGGTTCATTCTCGGCCCGTCACACGGCACAGTGGGTCGGCTTGCTTTTTCTATGTGGCGCGGGTGCCCCTTCGACTTCGCTCAGGGCAGGCTCTCGCCCGCGAGTGTCGGACGCGACGGCAGTTGCGTCCTTCGAGCAGTCCTCGTTTTCCTGCTAGACTGAGCAAGTAGCAAATCCCTGGTTTCCCGCATCTAAATAGACTGTGTACCCACAACTCTTTCATCTGGGAAAGTTCTTCCTGCCGACGTATGGATTCCTGGTTTCCCTGGGCGTCCTGATCGGATTGTGGATCAGTGTTCGCAATTCCGAGCGCCTAGGAATTGACGGCGACAAGGCATGGAACCTGGGGATTCTGGTGGTGCTGTGCGGCATTGTCGGTGCCAAGGTGCTTTACGTCATCAACGAGTGGAGCTACTACTCGGCGCATCCCAGCGAGATTTTCAGCGTCAACACACTACAGGCAGGCGGCGTTTTTTCCGGAGGCTTGCTGGCCGCGTTCGTGGCGGCGGCCTGGTATGTCTGGAAACATAAGATGCCCGCTCTGGGAAGTTGCGACGCATTTGCGCCCGGTCTCGCGCTAGGACACTCGATCGGCCGCATTGGCTGCTTCGCCGCGGGATGCTGCTACGGCAAAGAGACGCATCACTGGTGGGGCGTGGTCTTTCGCAATCCGTTGGCGAATTCGATTACCGGAACGCCGCTGGGCGTGCCGCTCGAACCAACCCAATTATTCGAGTCGGCAGTGGAGCTGGCAAATTTCTTCTTCCTCATGTGGTTGCTCAAGCGCAGAAAGTTCGAGGGCCAAATAATTGGCGCGTTCATGTTCATTTACGGCGTCGCTAGATTCTTCCTCGAGTATTTGCGCGACGATCCCGGCCGCGGCTCTGTGTTCGGCGGCGCAATGACAGGTACGCAGCTGATCGCGATTGGACTGGTGCTCGCCGGTGGGTTGATCTGGTGGTTGCGCCCCGGCTCCAAGCCGGTCCCGGCGCGGACCGTGAGCGCGACGCGGTAGATGGCAAAAGCTCAAATCTTGGTCGTTGAGCTCTCCCTATAGCAAGAGAGAGCAGTCGCTACAGCAACCCCGGGGGCGGCATTTGAAACTTGCTACCCCCGGTTACCTGCTAGCGCCACGAGAAACGTCTCTTTCCGATACTGCTGACCGCGATAATTCCCTGTTCCCCGCCTGCGCTGATCACCACGGTATCGATCTCCATTCCATTTTTCACTACTACGAAATTGGCCACAACCGGCGGACGGCCATCCGTGAAGTCGAGGGTGAAGGTGCCTGTGCAATCGGGGTTTACGGAATAGGTGCCGTTGGCCGGAGTATGGGTGAAATCAGCGACGACTTTCCCCGCAACCGTCACTGTATCGAGCTGAGTGAGACTGCCGTCGCCGTCGAACCGGGTCATAGCGACGCCCACCTGCGGTCCGATTGGACCGTTGCCGGCCAGTTTCGTTCCACTGAGAGTGAACCCGTAGGTACCGGAGATAAGTTTTGCGTTGCAACGAAGAGAGTCGCTCTGGGCGAACCCGAGATTGGAAGCTGCCATGAAAAGCAGCGCGGAAGCGGCGAAACGTGCGGCAAATTTACAGGTCATATGCGCCTCGATTTTGAAGTATTGGCTGCCTCTCAGCAGCACGTGCAATGCATAGTGCCCTGTGTTGCGCGGGGGGACAATGGAGAGCGTCTGTAGAAATTCTTAATATGAATCGTCAAGATAGCAACTTCCACGGTAATTGGCTGCAACGGCGTAAGATGTCTGGCAGCCCGGAGCCTGGATCCCTCCAAAGCGCTAGCCTTAGTGAGCAGTCATGCTGAAGTTCAGCGATTTCGAACTCGATGAGCGCGCTTACGAGCTGCGGCGCGCCGGCCGCGCCCTCAAACTGGAGCGCATACCGATGGATCTGCTCTGCCTTCTCGCACGAAACGCCGGCCAACTTGTCAGCCGCGACGCAATCATCGAAAAACTCTGGGGCAAGGACGTTTTTCTGGATACGGACAACAGCATCAACACAGCCGTTCGAAAGATCCGGCAAATTCTGAGCGATGATCCCCGGAATCCCAGATTTGTGCAGACCGTGCCGGGCAAGGGCTACCGCTTTGCGGCGCCGGTGACGGACGAACCACACGTTATGCTCGAGCCGAGTCGCAATTTGGATGTCAGCCAGCGCGTCATGCTGGCTGTTCTTCCGTTCGAGAACCTGGGCAATGACATGGAGCAGGAGTACTTCAGCGATGGGCTGACAGAGGAGACGATCGCGTACCTGGGGCAGCTCGACCCGCAATCCATGGGGGTGATCGCCCGCACCTCGTCGATGGTATACAAGCGAACAACAAAAACGATCGCAGAGATCGGGCGGGAACTCGGGGTGAACTTTGTCCTCGAGGGCAGCGTCCGGAGGGAAAGGCAGCGAATCCGGATTACGGCGCAATTGATCCGGGTCACCGATCAGACTCACCTGTGGGCAGAGAGCTACGACCGCGAGATCGGAAGTGTCCTGGGTGTGCAAGCCGAACTCGGAGTATCGATTGCGAAGAAGATAAAAATACAGTTAGGCGGGAAGGAGAAACCAACCCTCGTCGCCGATGCGGAAAGAAATCCGGAAGCTCACGATGCCTATTTGCGCGGAAGGTATCATTGGGCCAAGAGAACGTTCGCGGAAACACGCAAAGCGATCGAATATTTCCGCAAAGCGACAGATGCGGAACCCACCTATGCGAGGGCTTACGCCGGACTGGCCGACTGTTACATCACTTTGCCAATGACCAGCGATATGCCGTCAAAGGATTGCTTTCCTAAGGCCAGAGCAGCAGTGTCCAAAGCACTGGAGTTAGACGGAAATCTGGCGGAGGCGCATACGTCATTGGGGACGATTCGATTCTGGTTCGACTGGAATTGGTCGGGTGCGGAAGAGTGCTATCAGCGGGCGCTCGAGATCAACCCCAACTATGTGGTTGCCCGCCTTTATCGTGCGCATTGTCTTTCGAATGCGGGCCGGCATGAGGAAGCCATCGCTGAAATCAATCGCGCGGTTCGGCTGGATCCGCTTTCTCCGATTCTTAGCACACTTCTGGCGGAGTTTCTCTACCATGCCCGGCGCTATGACCAGGCTGTGACGCAATTCCATAATGCGGTCGAGCTTGCTCCGAGGTTCTGGATCGCACATCTGAACTTCGCGAAGGTCTACGAACAGATTGGAGAGCACGGCCGCGCCATCGCAGAGTTAGAGTTGGCCCGCACCTCCTCCGATGGAAACACGGAGCCTATTTCCTTGCTGGGATATGTGCTGGCGAAGGGTGGACGACACACCGAAGCAGAAAACGCTTTGGCAGAACTGATCGCACTGGCCGGCCAAAAATATGTCCCTCCGATGAACATTGCGCTGCTGTATGCGGGGCTGGGCAAGCAGGATCTGATGTTCGAATGGTTGGAGCGCGGAATTCGGGATCGCGACGTTCATATGACGTTCCTGCGCGATCCCAAGTGGGATAGATTGAGGGAGAATCCGAGATTCAGAGAGATATTGAGGCAAGTACGACTGGATGGGGACTGATCTCGCGTGGCCAGGCGCTCACGCCAACTTCTTATCCCAATTAGCGCGAGGCAAGCTATTCCTGAGATAGCCTGTAGTATTCTTCCCTCCGAATGGCGGAAGCATTCCCAATTCTTATCTCTGTCTTACCTGGCGATGCCGGCAAGCGTCTCGATCAGCTTCTCGCGGCCCGCCTGGATGTAAGTCGGGCGCGGGTGCAGCAGCTTATCTCCGAACAAAAGGTCGTGGTAAATGATGTTCCCGCGAAGCCTTCGCTGAAGCTGCGCGGCGGCGAGCGCATCCGCGTGCTCGGATCGGCGGAGAGGCCTCCTTTGCGCGCCATTGCCGAGGAGATTCCGCTGGACGTCGTCTATGAAGACGACGATCTGGCGGTCATCAACAAGGCCGCGGGGATGATGGTGCATGCTGGCGCTGGCGCCACCGAGGACCAGCGGAATCGCGGGACGCTGGTGAATGCGCTGCTGCATCATTTCGCGAGCCTCTCGGCCGTGGGCGGGGAGATGCGGCCCGGCATCGTGCATCGGCTGGACAAAGAAACCAGCGGGCTGATCGTGGTTGCGAAAAACGATGAAGCGCATCGCAAACTAGCGGCGCAGTTTGCTGGCCGCGAAGTGAAGAAGATTTACATTGCGCTGGTGCACGGGTGGCTGAAGAAAGATCGCGGAACCATCTCGGCCGGCATCAGCCGCGACCGGGTGCGCCGCATACGGATGACGACGCGGGGAACCGGAGGGCGCGACGCGATCTCGCACTACAACGTGGTCCGGCGCCTGGATACTGCGTTTGGCAAGTTCACGCTGGTCGAAGTGAAGATTGATACCGGCAGGACTCATCAGATTCGCGTCCACATGGCATCGCTAGGGCATGCGGTAGTCGGCGATGTGCTCTATGGGGCGCCCCGGGAAATCCGCCATGAACGAGGCCGTGAAAGGGATGATGGCGCTATTGCGACTTCGCTGTCACGAAATTTTCTGCATGCGGCGCAATTGGAACTGTCGCATCCGCGGACGGGGGAACGGATTGCGCTCAAGAGCCCGCTCCCAGCGGAACTGCAGGCGTTCCTGGAGAAAGTTGAGGGAGACGCCGCTAACCTCGTGTCTACAAAGCGCGTTTGAGACAGGCTGGGGCTCCCGGCCTGCGGGCGGATATAATGTTGAAATCGATGGAAACTTTGGGGACGAAATTCATTACCAGCTCCGGACTCGTTCTTCTGATGCTGCTGGCGGGGAGCGCGACTTCACAGTCGGCGGCACCAGCCTCGGTTCCTCCAACGTCCGCTGCTCAGGCTTCGACTGCTCCGGCATCTCCGACCGCGCGAGAGCGAAAGCCTTCCGATCCCGACGCGGCGACTTCCGACGACGCTGTGACTACCATCCGCGCGACCACTAACGAAGTGAACGTCGTGTTCACGGTGACCGACAAGCATGGACGGCGCATTACCGATCTGAAGCAAGGTGACTTCCGCGTACTCGACGACAACAAGCCGCCGCAGGAAATCCGCAGCTTCCACGCCGAGACCAATCTCCCGCTCCAGGTCGGCCTGCTGATCGACGCCAGCAATTCGGTAAGGGACCGCTTCAAGTTCGAACAGCAATCCGCCATCGAGTTTCTGAATCAGACGATTCATCCGCGTTACGATCAGGCGTTTGTGGTTGGTTTTGACGTGACGCCGGAGGTCACGCAGGATTTCACCGACAATACCGAATTGCTGGCGCATGGGGTGCACGAACTGCGTCCCGGCGGCGGCACGGCGCTCTACGATGCGCTTTATTTCGCATGCCGTGACAAGCTGCTGAAAGCTTCGAAGGCTACCACCGTGCGGCGCGCCATTATTTTGCTCAGCGACGGCGAAGATAACCAGAGCCACGTCACCCGCGAGGAAGCAATCGAGATGGCGCAACGCGCTGAGGCCATCGTCTACACCATCAGCACGAACGTGAGCGGGACTAAAGGAGCGGGCGACAGGGTGCTTGAGCGCATCGCCGATGCCACCGGAGGACGGCCGTTCTTCCCGTTCCAGATTCGCGATGTGTCCAACGCCTTTGCCGAGATTCAGGACGAACTCCGCAGCCAGTACGCCATTTCTTACAAGCCCGCGGACCTCAAAGCGGACGGGCATTACCGCACGATCGAAATCGTCGCCAACGACCGGAAGAATTTTCGGGTGAGGGCGCGGCGCGGATGGTACGCCCCGGCCCATTGAGCGCCGGACATCGGACCTGGGACTTCAGACTTCGGCCGACTTGCCGGTAGCGTGAGATCGGGCTGGATTTTGCCCACACACAGAGTACAATCTGCGGCGACCAACAGGAGGCATTTGTGTCCCATCCGTTCACAGTCATACTTTTTCTGGGGCTTGTGATGCCAGTGGCTTTCACTGTCCTAGCCGGTGCGCAGCAGCCCGAGAGAGCCGGACATGCCGCGGATGAGGCAGCGATCAAGGCTGTCGTCGCCGATCGCTGGATGGCGGGATGGAACGCTCACGATGCGCATCAGTTCTGTTCAGTGTTCGCCGAAGATGCCGACTTCACCAATGTGCGCGGACAAAGCGCTTCCGGGCGCGCAGACATTGAGAAATTTCACGCGCAAGCCTTTGAGCGGTTTTTCAAACAAAGCCATCAAACCGGCGAGGTCACAAAGATTCGCTTCCTGCGGCCTGACCTGGCCGCGGTCGACATCCACTGGGAGATGACTGGGGCTGTCGATAATACGGGCAAGCCGATACTTTACCGCACGGGTCTCGCCGACTGCGTATTCACAAAGTCAGGCGGAGAGTGGCGCGTCACGATCATGCACAACACAGAACTGACGCCCTGGGTGCAGCCGCCAAAAAAGTAAGAATCGCCGTTCCAGCACAACCAACAACATGCCAGGTTACTCAGGTACGCCGCTTCCGAAAAAATTGGGGATCAAGCCTGGAGCACGCGTTTGCCTGGTAGATGCCCCGCCCGAGGTGCTTGCGGAGTTGAGCACAGCACTTGCCGGATGCAAGACCGTGAGTGATGGGAAGGCTGCGCTCGACTTCGCCATCGTTTTCACGAAATCGAAAGTGCAACTGACGAAGGATTTTAAGCGAATCTGCAAGTTGCTCGCGCCCCCCGGAATGCTGTGGGTGAGTTGGCCCAAGAGAAGTTCCGGCGTGGCCACGGATCTGGATGAGAACAGCGTGCGCGAGATTGGACTAGAAGCGGGCTTGGTGGACGTAAAAGTATGCGCGGTGACTGTGGTTTGGTCGGGATTGAAATTTGTGCGGCGCGTGAAGGACCGCTGAACACGGATCGCGGCGCTCACGGAGGAAAAAATCATGGTGCGAGTGGGCTTAATCGGATTTGGTCTGGCGGGGCAGGCGTTTCATGCTCCCGTCATTCGGGGCGTCCAGGGGATGGAACTGGCCTGCATCCTCGAGCGACACGGGTCCAAGGCGAAGGAAAAATATCCGGAAGTTCGAGTGGCTCGGACGCTCGAGGAAATGCTCTCCGACAAAACGATCGGCCTGTGCGTCGTGGCCACTCCGAACGATTCGCACTTCTCCTATACCAAAGCCTGCCTCGAAGCGGGGCGCGACGTGGTCGTGGACAAGCCATTCACGCCGACGATGGCGGAAGCGGAACAACTGGTGCGTCTCGCCGCCGATCGCGGGCGCCTGCTCACCGTGTATCAAGACCGGCGCTGGGACGGAGATTTTCATACGGTCCATAAGCTCGTGAAATCGGGCGCGCTGGGCGCGGTTGCCGAGTACGAGGCGCGCTTTGACCGCTTTCGCCTGGAGACCAAGGCGAGAGCGTGGCGGGAGCGCCCAGACCATCCTGCGGCCGGAGTTCTCTGGGATCTGGGGCCACACTTGATCGATCAGGCGCTGGTTTTATTTGGCGAACCCGAGACAATTTGGGCGTCGGCCTTTTGCCAGAGACAGGTTTCACAAGTAGACGATTCCTTTGACGTACATATGGAGTATTCGTGTCTGCGCGCGACTTTGCGCGCTCGGATTGTTGCCTATGCTCCCGGGCCTCACTTGCTGATTCACGGGACAGAGGGATCATTCGTGAAGTACGGAATGGATCCACAGGAGGAGATTCTGCGGAGCGAGAACTGCCCCGACGGACCTGAGTGGGGAGCGGATTGGGGCGAGGAACCGGAGGAACGGTGGGGGACTCTGAGCCGCGTGGGTGGGGAAATTCGCAGGGTGAAGACCGAACGCGGAGACTATCGCGGGTTTTACGCCAATGTGAGAGATGCGATGGAGAAGAGATCTCCACTGGATGTGACGCCGGAGCAGGCGCTGCGCACCATGCGCGGAGTATTACTCGCGCACAAGAGCAGCCGCGAGGGGCGGAGAGTGCGGTGGACGGAAGCGCCGGAGTGAATTTGTAACCATTTCAAAAGTCAAAAGCCGCGGGCAAGAGTGCCCGCGCCACACTTACCCTTTCATTACCTTCTGGAATGCGACCTGGAAGCGTTCCATCTCTTCTTGCGTTCCTACAGTGATGCGGACGTAGGTGGGCATCACGGGCCAGACGCGGCCAATCAGCACGTTTTCCTTCGCCACGGCGTCTCTCACCTCCTTACCCGGCCGCTTGGTATCGAGCATGAAACAGTTGGACTCGGAAGGAATGTAACTGTAGCCGTTGCGATCAAGCCACTGAAATGTCTGCTGGCGAATGCCTGCATTGATGCGGCGGCGTTCCACGACCAGCGTAGGATCCTTCAAACTGGCGGTGGCCCCGGCGACCGCCGTGGTCGGCATAAAATTCTGTCCGCCTCGCGCAACAACTTTTTCCAGCAGCTCGGGGCGCGCAATCACGAATCCGCAACGCAAGCCCGCCATTCCGTAAACCTTCGAGAACGTGCGCAGCACAATCACATCTTTCCCAGCCTTGACAAGATCGAGCGTGGATGGCGCGTCGCACAAGTGGATGTAGGCTTCGTCGATCAGAATGATCGAGTCTTTGGGCTTATTGGCGACGAGATATTCGATGTCCGAGTGCGAAGTGAGCGTGCCGGTGGGGTTGTTGGGATTACAAATATAAAAGACGCCCGCGTCCGGGCCGGCGGCCAGCATGGCCTTGACGTCATGCGCGTAGGTCTTCGTGAGCGGAACCTTGACCACGCGCGCTCCCGCAACGGCGGCCATCATCATACCCGTCTCGAAACATGGGTCGGCGGTGACGTAGCTCTTCTGCGGCGAGGTGAAGGCCAGCACGCTGAGGCAGAGGGGAGGAGTCGAACCGGCCGTGCAGTAGATGTACTCGGGAGCGAGGCCTTCGCTCTGGGCGAAGGCGCTGACGAGTTCATCGGTGAGATTGTCGGAGTAGCGACCGCCTTGCGGAATGATAGCGGAGATCGCGTCGCGCGCGGCCTGGCAGGGGCCGAGCGGATTCTCGTTCGAATCGATCAGCACCGCATCCTTCGCGTGCGGCCGGCGCCGGGCAGCCGCGGCCAGCATGGGTTCGGTCATGACTTGAAACGCAGCCGCTGCCGACGCAGCAACCGACAAATGCAGGAATGAACGCCGGGAGAATCGGGGCATGGAAACCTCCGCAGGGGAGTGTATCAGGATGTCTAGGTGCTTGCGCTTATGTGCGGACCTGCCCTGAGCGCAGCCGAAGGGGCCCCCGCCCGCGGCTTTTGACTTTGTGCCCGAAAAACAAAAATCAACACAAAATCAAAGGCAGCGGGCAGGGGTGCCCGATCCACATGGGCTAGTCCTGTTTACGTCCGGCGTAATAGCCCGCGCGGGCTTGGATTTTGTAGTTCTGCTTGTTCTTGATCTCAAGCTTGCGGTAGCTGCCATCGAGCTTGGTATTGGTTGGGGTATAGCCGATGTTGTACTGGCTGCGCAATTCGGCAGCGATCTGGTCGAAGGCATCCCGGAGCTTGTCGAACTTGTTGCCCACGTTGATGACGCGGCCGCCGGTTTGCTCGGTGAGACGCCGCATCTCGGATTCGCCGGAATAGCCAATCCCGCCGTAGAACCCGCGATCTGCGCAGAGCAGGACATAAACGATGGAGTCCGCCTTCTGCGCGGCTTCAATCGCGTCCTGAATTTTCAGGCGGCTGCCTTCGTCCTGACCATCGGTGAGCAGCACCATGGCCTTGCGGCCAACTTCCTTGGCCAACATATCGTGGGCCGAGAGATACACGGCATCATAGAGCAGCGTTCCCGGCGAATTATGCTGGGGCACGGGACCGCCCCCCATGCCAGGGATGCCCCCGCTGGTATAGTCCACGTTGACCTTCGCTTTGTTCAGAGCGGCCTGCAAGCGGTGAACGTCGCGTGTGAAGTCCTGCAGCAGGTCCACAGAGATGTCAAAGCTGATGACAAAGGCTTCATCTTTGTCGGTAAGAATCTGGTGCAGGAACGCGCCGCCGACTTCTTTTTCCATGTCGATGACGTTGCGCTGGCTGCCGCTGGCGTCGATCATGATCCCGAGCGTGAGTGGGAGGTTCGTCTCGGCGGTGAAATACTTGACGGTCTGCGGCGTGCCGTCTTCATGGACCTCAAAGTCGTCTTTCGTGAGGTTGGGGATGAGAGCGCCGTGCTTGTCCTTTACGTTGAAGAAAAGCTGCACCACATTGACGTTTACTTTCAGGATCTCGGTAGGTTCCTGAGAGTCGTCGGATTTCTGGGCATCAGGTTTCTGGCCTGGGGAAGCGGGTTGCTGGCCCGGCGCTGCTTGCGGGGCGGAAGACTGCTGGGGAGTCGACTGCTGGGCAATGATAAGGGGGGAGGCCAGGAAGAGGGCAGCCAAGGCCACTACGGCCAGGATTCGGCGCTGAGGGACAAGAAGCTTAGGCATCCGGGACACTCTCGGGATTCTTAGTTAGTGTTAGTCTAATCCTTAGATGCACCAAACGGGGTCGATTGAGCATCTTAGAGGCGGAAAGCGACATTTTTTCGCGGGACGAGGAGACCATGGCGCCGGTGACTAAAAATGAAGCATGTCGGATCCGCGTAGGATCCACGGTAATGGCTCTGGCGGTGCTGGCGCTGGCGATTCCGGCCCTGCACGCGCAGTCCGGCGGAAGCCAGACTCAGTCCCAGCCGCCCGCCACCTCGCAACCTGCGCAGGATATTCCCGACGCACCTTCGACGGTCCAGCCCCCAACTCCCAAACTTCCCGCTGCGCTGCCGCCCGAGGAGGGCAAGAGCACCCAACAGATTCCCTTCCCCGGTGAGGCTGCTCAGCAACCGGATCAGGGCAATCAGGCTGCGCCTCCCATGCCTCCGGTTGAGACGATTCCTGCGGGCAGCAGACCAAGAAATCAGATCAATCCCAAGCAGGATCTTTACACGATTTCAGTTTCGGCCAACGTCGTACAGATTCCTGTCATGGTCAAGTACTCCGACGGGCGCCCTGTCGATGGCCTGCTTCCCAAAGATTTCGTCGTGAAGGAAAACGGTAAGGTACAGACGCTGACGTACTTCACCAGCGATCCCTTTGAACTTTCAGTGGCGGTGGTGCTCGACACCGGCATCTCTGACGTAGCCCTGCAAAAGGTAAACCAGACCTACGGGTCCCTCGTCGGCGCCTTCAGCCCTTACGATGAGGTTGCACTCTATACCTACAGCAGTACAGTCACACAGGTCACGGACTTTAGCGGCCGGCCCGAAAAACTGACGGCAGCGCTCAACCAGCTGAAACTGGTGCGCGGTCGCAACAATGGTCCGCCTGTGTTGGGCGGGCCGCTGGGACCTGAGGGACCGACGGTAAACGGAGCACCGGTCGGAGGACCGATCATCCAGCCAGTCAATACTCCACCCAGGGAAGCCTACGTTTTAAATGATGCCATCCTGCGCGCGGCGTTAGATCTAAGCAAGCGCGACCGCACCCGCCGGAAGGTAATCTTCGTCATCAGTGATGGGCGGGAACTGGGCAGCAGAGCCAGTTACAAGGATGTGTTGCGCGTGCTTGAGACCCAGGGTATTCAGGTGAAAGCGGTTGTAGTCGACAGTGGGGCGCTGCCCATTTACCGCCAGATCGACAAGCTCCACCATCTGCCAGGCCAGGGCTACAGCGATATTCTTCCAAAGTACACCTCGGCAACAGGAGGGGGTGAGATCTTACCCGAACTCTCCCGCAATGCGATTGAAGACGCGTATGCGCAGATCACCTCGGAGGCGAGAAACCAATACACCCTTGCCTATATCCCTAAGGCGACAACCGGCCCCGCCTCCTATCGCAGCATTGAGGTTGTAGTGGACAAGAAAGGCCTGAATATCTATACCAAGGCTGGCTATTACGCCATACCGTCGGCCCATAACGCCTCTTCGAGCCCGGAGTCACGTCAGTAACCTGCGTTCGGCACGTCCCATATGATATAAAGACCCCGAGCCTCCATAAAGGAATTGGTGTGCGCGGCAGCCCCCTGAGGGTATGCCCGCATTTGAGGAAAGTCTTGAGTTTCATCAACTTCGCAGCGCGTGAGATCAATTGCAAGATCGTGTACTACGGCGCCGGATTAGGCGGCAAGACCACAAATCTGCAGGTGATCTACCAGAAAACTGCGGACCAGCAGAAGGGCAAGATGATCTCGCTGGCCACCGAAACCGAGCGGACTCTGTTCTTCGATTTTCTGCCGCTCGATCTCGGCTCGGTGCGCGGTTTCAAGACGCGCATCCACCTCTACACCGTGCCCGGCCAGGTCTTTTACGATGCCAGCCGCAAGCTGATTCTGCGCGGTGTGGACGGCATCGTGTTCGTCGCTGACTCCCAGGAGCAGCGCATGGACGCCAACGTGGAAGCTCTCGAGAACCTGATGTCCAATCTGAAAGAGCACGGCTACGATTTCAACAAGATCCCGTACGTGCTGCAGTTGAACAAGCGCGACCTGCCCAACATTCTACCCATCGATCTTCTGTCTACGGAACTGAGAAAGAAGAACGAACCCATCGTCGAGGCGGTCGCATTCCAGGGCGTAGGCGTGTTCGAAACCCTGAAAGAAATCGCCAAGCAAGTCCTCACCGAACTCAAAGCAGGCGGCTAGATCAGCGAGCCAACGCGGCCGCGCATCGGGGAAATGTCCAGCCATCCGAAGAAGAGCGATATAACCCTTTGATATCCTGACTGCGTGCACGAGGGCGGAGCCTTGGCATCCTAAATGCGGAAAAACGTGCAAATCATTGTCGTTTTCGCGCTGTGCTGCACATTGGCCACCACCCAAGCGGGAACCACAAGGAAGATCGTCGGCTACTATTATGGGAAGGGGCGTCCGGGATATCAGTTGTCTCAAGTGCCAGTTCAAGAATTAACCCACTTGATTTACTCGCTGGCAAAGCCGACGGCTCGCGGCGATTGTGAAATGTCCCATCCTGACGTGGATACGCCAAACTTACTGGCCCTCAAGAGCCTAAAGGCTCGAAATCCGCGCCTTCTGGTCTTGCTTTCCGTGGGGGGATGGAGCGGTTCAACATATTTTTCCGATGTTGCCGCCACCGCTTCGGCGAGAAGTCGGTTTTCCGCATCCTGCTTACAAATCGTAGAGGAATACGGTCTCGATGGACTGGACATTGATTGGGAATACCCGGTCACGGGAGGCAAGCGAACCGATCACAGGCGGTCAAGTGACAAGGAAAATCTTGTTCTCCTCCTGAAGCAACTCCGCAGCGATCTGGATGCATTCGGGCGCGGGCGCCATCTGCTGCTTACGGTCGCCTCCACTGGGTACCGAAATCATCTGACTGATCTGTCGCTCAAAGAGATGGCTGGCGTTCTGGACTGGTTTAATTTGATGGGCTACGACTTTAATGAGATGCAGCCTAAGCGCACATCTCATCACAGTGGGCTTTTCGCGTGGTCGGCAACTTCAGAGCTAGAAGAAGACGCGCGCAAATACGCAAATTCCGATGCCGCCGTGCAATGGTATCTAGATCACGGTGTTTCGCCTGAAAAGATTGTGCTAGGCCTGCCGTTTTACGGCCAAGTTTGGTCCGGCGTCCCTGCCGCGAACGAAGGACTATATGAACCTTACAGAGGCAGACCCGGAGAGGACGGCACGTTGAGCTACCGTGAAATTGAGCAGACCTACCTTCCCGTTTATATCCGACATTGGGACGATCATGTCAAAGTGCCGTGGCTATACAACAAGACGACCAGAATCATGATCAGCTACGAAGACCCACAATCGATCGCCATCAAGGCCAAATATGTAATTCAGAAGAACCTTGGAGGAATGATGTTTTGGGACCTTGGTCAGGACGACAGCAATTCAACTCTTCTTGACGCGATTCACAGCCAGCTTGGCGAAAATTGACTCCCTGAGTCACTGTCTTCAACCAGAAACTATCCAGTAGTTGGCGAAACATCTCAATAGCACTTCTTGACCAAACCACCCCGCCAACCCTGCTATCCCGTCCGAGCGCTCTCTAACTCCGCCAAGCTCCGTCTAACGTGGCAGCACATTCCTTCATGCCTGATCTACAATGGCTGTCCGCCAATTCCGCCCTGATCTGGAGAGAATTCATGCGCGCTCTGCGAGACTCATTTTGTGCCCTGCTCGTTCTACTGATTTCATCCGCGCCCTTCGCCCTATCCCAGACCTCGTCCCTGCACGGTATCGACCTCACCGATCTTGATCGCAAAGCCGCCCCATGCGATGACTTCTATGGATTCGCCAACGGCACCTGGCGCGCCAACAATCCCATTCCCGCGTCCATGACCCGCTGGAGCAAACGCTGGGCCGCCGGCGAATCTTCCAAAGACAAACTGCGCGATATCTTGGAGGCCGCTTCCTCCGACAAGCATGCGCCCAAGGGGAGCACCGAACAAATCATCGGCGACTACTACGGCGCCTGCATGGACGAGTCCCGCGTGAGCACCCGCGGCATGGATCCAATCAAGCCGTCGTTCGCCAGGATCGACGCTGCCCGCGACATCGCTGCGCTGCAGCCGGTGATGGCCGAACTGCACGACATTCTCGTACAAGTTCCCTTCGCGCTCGGCAGCCAGCAGGATCCGCATAAACCCTCGTGGGTGCTCGCTGATCTTGGGGCGAGCGGTCTAGGCCTGCCCGATCGCGACTACTACCTGAAACCAGAGCCGCGCTTCAAGGACGCCCGCGACAAATACGTGGAGCACGTGACTGCCATGTTCAAGCTCGCAGGGTGGGACCAGAAGTCTGCAGCTGCAGCATCGCAGACCATCATGGACATGGAGACGAAGTTAGCCGAAGCTTCCCTCGACAACGTTGCGCTTCGCGACCCGTCAGCGACCGATCACAACACTACTTTTGCCCAACTGCAGGCCATGGCTCCGCATGTGGACTGGGCCAGCTATTTCAAACACAAGCAACTGCCCACCGATGTCGACATCAACGTCGACCAGCCCAAGTTCATGCTGGAAGTCGACCGTCAGATGCAGCACACACCGCTGGCCGATTGGAAAGTGTATTTGAAGTGGCAACTGCTGAATTCGACCGCGAGTTCCCTTTCTACGCCCTTCGTCGAGGAGGACTTCGCCTTCAACGGAAAGTACCTGAGCGGCACCACCGAAATGAAGCCGCGCTGGAAACGCTGCGTCGAGTCCACCGATCAATACTTGGGCGAGGCACTCGGACAAAAGTACGTGGAGAAATATTTCCCGCCCGAAGCCAAGGCCCGCATGCAGGAGATGGTACGCAATCTGCTCGCCGCCATGCGTGACGACATCCTCAGCCGCCCCTGGATGAGTGACGACACAAAAGAAAAGGCCATGGCCAAGATCGCTACCTTCAATCCCAAGATCGGATATCCCGACAAGTGGAAGGATTACAGCCACGTCGTAATTCGTCGCGATGCGTTTTTTGAAGACATGATCGCCGGAAGAAAGTTCGTCGAGGAAGACGACCGCGCGCAGATCGGCAAGACCGTCGACCGCGGCCGCTGGGGCATGACTCCGCCCACCTCCGACGCGTACTACAATCCGCTGCTCAACGAAATCGTATTCCCCGCAGGAATCCTGCAACCGCCGGCCTTCGACATGAATGTGGTGGATGCGGTGAACTACGGCGCCATCGGGGTCGTGATCGGGCACGAAATATCCCATGGCTTCGACGACGAAGGCGCGCAGTACGACTATCTGGGGCGCTTGCGCAACTGGTGGACCGAAGCCGACCTGAAAAACTTCCAGGCCCGGGCGGCTTGCGTGGCCGATCAGTTCGATCACTACTACATCGAGAAGGATATCCACCACAACGGCAAACTGGTGCTCGGCGAAAGCATCGGCGACTTGGGCGGCGCCAGGATCGCTTATCTCGCGTATCAGAAATCGCTCGCGGGCAAACCGCGTCCGGCGGACCTCGACGGCTTCACTCCCGAGCAGCAGTTCTTCATCGCCTGGGGACAATTCCGCGGGGACGAAACCCGCATCGAGGCGCAGCGTCTGATGGTGCAGGGCGATCCCCATCCGGTCGCGAAGTATCGCGTGATCGGCCCGCTCTCGAATCTCCCGGATTTTCAGAATGCGTGGAGTTGCAAAGCGGATGCGGCAATGGTGCGCCCGGAAGGCAAGCGCTGCGAGGTGTGGTGATCCAGTACAGCAGGAGCGCCGGCTTCGCTTCGACTCCGGCGCAGTCGGCAAATTACCGAGCTTTTCTCCGAGCCCCAGCGATTACCAAGGTAAGCGGATCCTGCCATTTTTTGCCGCTCCGGGGCCTCCCGATTCGCTAGCCTGACTCTGGGGAGTGTGTATCAGCCTGCCCCGCGGACGTCGTCGGTGGCACTTTCTGTTTTGATCCTTCGCTCATCGGACCCCACCGGAGTGCTGATCTGGTGCGGCATCGGCTTCTGCGCCGGCATCGGCCTTTTCGTCTACGGATTCCTGCTGCTGCAGCGTCGCCGCCTGATTCTCGACACTCCGTTCTCGAAGATTCGCAGCGCCTCCATGGGAATGGTCGAAGTCAGCGGCCTCGCCGTCGGTCCCTACACCATGGTCGCCCCCATCACGGCGCGCCCCTGTCACTACTACCGCACGCTGGTCTGGGAATGGAAACAGAGCGGCAAGAATAAGAACTGGGTCAAGGTTGCCGGAGAGTGCATGCACGTGCCCTTTTTCGTCGACGACAACACCGGACGGGTGCTGGTCGATCCGCGCGGCGCCGATCTCGACCTACACCGCGACTTTGAACAGGAATTCTGCGATTCGTTCTTCACCACAAGAGATCCGGCGCCGGACAATGTGCGCAGCTTTCTGGCGCGCCACGGAATCGTCACCAACAACAAAATCAAGGTGGAAGAGTACTGCATCAAGCCCAAGAACTCGCTGTTCATTCTGGGCACGCTGAGCGAAAATCCGGGGCTGGAAGTCAGCCCCCAGCCGGTTCGCGACTCCGAGCCAATCAGCTCGATTTCCACAAACGGATTCTCGCTGTCGCTCGGTTCGCTCTCCTTCCTCGCAGGCTCGTCCCGCGTCGATCTTGACGAAGATTCCTTTGCCCAGCGGTTCGCGACTCCATCCGACGCTCCTCCGCATCCGATCATTCGACTGTCTTCCGGGGAATCCGTGGCCACGAAAGCGTCGGAGATGAGTCAGCAGCAAAAAGTCGCGGCCGCCCTGATGAAAGCAGGAATCTCCAGTCCCGCGGCATGGGCCGCAGCGGGAGTGCCTGCCGCAGGCGTGGCCCATCAAGGTGTACAGGCCTGGGCTGACCCAGTGACCATGCCCCGCGGGAGCAACGGCTCCGGCTCAAGTTCCCCAGCGCCAGCGAATGCTTTCGATCCGCATCCGCCAGTGGTGCTCATGAAGGGGACCAACAACAAAACTTTTCTGATCTCCTGGCGCAGCCAGCAGGCAGTCGCCCGCTCCCTCGGCTTGAAATGCGCCCTGATGATCTGGGGCGGCCCCGCGCTCGCGCTGCTCAGCCTCTACCTCTTCCTGGGCATCGAGCGTTTGCTCTGACGGTGTGTGTGGCGCGGGCGCCCTCGCTCGCAACGGCGGCGATTCTCCGGCACCACGCTTCTAACCTTGCTTCTCTTCACTCCCGCGTAACCCGCCGCTGCGCCTCTAGTACAATCAACCCGTGAGTAACGCCGTTCGTATCGGAATCCTGGGTGACTTCAACGCGGATTTCCGCTCGCACCACGCTACCACGGATTCCCTGCAACACGCCGCCCACAAACTCAACATGGCGGTCGAGTCCGAGTGGTTGCCCACTCCGTCGCTCACGGCTGACACAGCCGAAAAAACGCTCGAAAGTTTCGACGGTCTGTGGGCCTCGCCCGGCAGCCCCTTCAAGAGTTTCGACGGCATGCTCAAAGGGATCGAGTTCGCCCGCCGCCGCGACTGGCCGTTCCTCGGCACCTGCGCTGGATTCCAGTACGCCTTCATCGAATTCGCCCGCAACGTCCTCCACATCCCAGACGCCGACAGCGCCGAGAACAATTCCGGCTCGAAGAACGTCATCATCTATCCTGTCGCCTGTGCCGTGCCCAATCGCAAGGGCGACGCCCCGAAGCTATCCGGCGCGGTCCCGGAGATTCGCCTGCGTCCCGGCTCCTACCTGCAGTCTTTTTACGGAAAGGGAAAAGAGACCGCGACCGAAGAGTACTTCTGCAACTTCGAAATCAATCCTGACTTTGAATGGGCGGCCATGGAAGCGGGATTCCCCGTAGTGGCGCGCGGCGCCCAGGGCGAAATCCGCGCGATCGAATCGCCGACGCACCGTTTTTTCCTGGCCACGCTCTTCCAGCCGCAATTGTCGTCCACCGAAAAGAAGCCGCACCCCATCGTTCTGGCCTTCGTGCAAGCCGCCGCCGACTGGGGCAAGAAAAAACTGGACGACAGCGTATTGGAGTAGCGCCGGCTGTAGCGCCGGCATTCTGCCGCCGCACCCCGCGGGCATTCGTAAAGCCATCGTCATCAGCAACTACTTCTATCGCTGGTTACCAAAGACCCTGCTCTAAGCCGGTGCCGGCCTCGCACCATTCGCATCTGGAGCCCTGCGCCCCCTCCCGCTAGACTCATCCGGATCGCTTCCCCGTCCCGAACCCGCGTCCGCAGGAGCCACTCGTCTATGCACATGCAGTTGATCAACTCGTATCGCATCCCGTTTACCACGCTGATCAGCTATGTCCCGGTCATCGCCACGGTTGTGACTTGCCTTTTCAGCGTGATTCTGGCCCGCGCCACGCTGCGCTACGTCGAGGCCACCGACAAAGGCCTGGCCCTGGCCCGTGAAGAGTTCGAGCGCGAGTGGTCGCCGGACATCCACATCAAGATGGAGCGCGTCTCCGCGACCGAGGCCAGAGTCATCGTCACCAACCTGGCAAAAACCTCAGTCCTTCTGCAACTCCTGCAATTGCGCAAGCTCTCGCATGCCACGCCCTTCGAACGCTGCCGCTTGAACGATCCTTTGGTCGGCGGTCTGACCTGGTCGCAAGAAATGGGCCGCCGCATTCTGGCGTGTACGGGAGAGGAATTTGAAGGCCCCATCGCGGCCTCGATGACCTTCTATGCCGCAGGCCGTATGTATCGCACCGACTGGTTCCGCGCACAAATCCAGGTGCGCGAAGGCCGCATCGCCAGCCTCGAACCCAGCACCATGCCCGCCCGCCGCGTGCGCGTCGTCGAGCGCGAGGGCCCAGAACGCCGTCGCGAGTTCGCGCAGGACGTCGCTGCCGACGGAGCCCCCGACCAAATAGAGACCAAGCCGGAGGAGAGCTTCTTCACGGCCGAAGCTTAGTTGGGGCCCCCTCCCCCTTCGGTCCATTGAAGTCATTGGCTCAGCGGGAAATCTCGAAAAGGCCCCACGGGCTCAATATTTTGCGGGCAAAATCCTGAGAATACGGGAGGGTAATTATCCTTTGACAGTCTCGGGTTTGATTACGTTGTCTGCTCAGTAATAACGTTCTTCCTGAATCGGCACTCGCGGGCACGAAGAATGAACTTTCGCGGTGCTCGAACATACAGCCGGCTGCTATTCTGCTGCTAAATCTTCTCGAAAACTTGAGATCACAATTTGTGATCTCAAGTTTGAAACGAGTTCTAAAATATGGCGAAGACAGCGATTGTGGTCGCAAGAAAAGTTGATTCGAAAATCTTCGTTCTTCGTGGGCAGAGGGTCATCCTCGACACCGACCTCGCCGAACTCTACGGCGTACAAGTCAGGCATCTGAACCAGCAGGTCAAACGCAATGCGAAACGGTTTCCTCTCGCCTTTCGCTTTCAACTCTCCCCGCACGAATTGAAAATCTTGAGATCACAAAATGTGATCTCAAGTGAAGGGCATGGCGGCGCGCGTTATCGTCCCTACGCCTTTACCGAACATGGCGCTATCATGGCAGCCACAGTGCTGAACTCCGAACGCGCGATCGAAATGAGCGTGTTTGTCGTTCTTGCTTTTGTCCGTATGCGTCGCGCCATCGCCGGGAACCGCCATATCCTGACGAAGCTGGCGGAACTGGAACGCCGTCTGGAGAGTCATGATACCGATATCCAGGACCTGATGGACGCAATCCGCGAACTCATGAGTCCCGCTGAGCCAAGCCGCAGCCGCATCGGGTTCGAAGCGCCCTCAGATCCAAGCGGCAAGGCTCTCAAAGGTCGCACCGTTCAATTCCGAAAGAACAGGTAAATCCTCACGCGTATTCATCGCAATTCCCACACCTCTAAGAAGGTAACTCTTACCAAAGATCACCAATCCGGCACCGATTCTCTAACGTTTCTTCGTCCCCTGCCGATCATATTCCCTAGAGGACCAGACTATGATCACTCCAATTCATATTGCTCAGCCGGTCGACGTCCGTGAAGCCTCGCATCCGCGTGCGGAACCCAGGCCCGATCCTCGGGCTCAGACTCCGCCCGTGCCAAAGAGCGGCTCGCTGTCGCACGACCAGGTCACGCTCCGAAGCGCCGGTGACGTGGACCACGACGGCGACGGTAAGTAGATTCTAGGACCAGCGGCACGTCTTAGACTCCGCGTTGCCGAAAGCCCCACCCTTCGGCTTCGCTCAGGGCTTTCTCGCGCAAGAGGCGCGCGAGAAATGGGGCATCGGCCACGCACGTGGGCGAGACGCCCCCGCGACAGCCGCCGGGACGACGGCGCTACAACCATCGCTACCGCGATTTCGCGCAAGAGGGGAAATGCGTTTCTGGAATTGCTGTGATCCGGGAATGTGCGGTCACAATGCCAGAAGTTCGAATGCAGGATAGCTCGATGTCAGTTCAGCGAACGCCTCGAGCGGTGATCCTGCGGCCACCGGGAAGTAGCGTTGCACTTCGCGGCGGAACGTGTCGAGGTAGGCCTTCAGGATCTGCGGCTTCTCGGCATCGGGAAGCGGACGCAGGCGAGATTTCCGGCGCGTGCTTCCTTTCTTCAGTGTGACTTCTCCAGCCGCCTCGGCGTTTCGCACCCACTGCGTTCTCCCGCGAGGAGCGACCAGATAACTCTTCCCCTTCAGCTCCAGCAGATTGATCGGAGTGGAGTAAAGCTTGCCAGTTTTCCGTCCGCGAACTTGGAGCAGGTAGTTGTGGGAGAATCCCAGACCAAGACCGACGACAAATCCGAAAACGCGGTTGAAGATTTTTTCGACGGTGCTGGGTTCGCGGAAAACGGGAAGCGTGAATTTCATGCGTTGATTGTATTGCTTCTTGGAACGAAACGCCGAGAGGCGGAATTCATGCAGTAGCGAAGATGCGTGGGTTCGGGCCGTCGTCAAAGACGTGACCGAGGTGAGCGTCGCATTCGGTGCAAGAGACCGCGGTGCGGACCATAGCGTTGTGTCGCGGATCTCAGTTACGTTTTCGGAACATCATCTTTTCCTTGACTCTTCTACTTTCCAGTGTAGAGGTCGGGAAATTCCAGGCGGAGGTGCTCGACCTTGGGAGCATCGTTGTAGACGATGTAAGGCTGGTTGGGATGCAGCGCCGCGTAGTTCTGGTGGTAGGCCTCAGCGGGATAGAAAGCCTGCAGCGGCACGACCTGAGTCACGATCAAACGCCGAAATATTTTGGCCTTGTCGAGTTGGGAGATGTAGGCCTCGGCGATGTGCTTCTGCTCGTCGTTGCGGTAGAAAATCGAGGAGCGATATTGCGTGCCCTCGTCGGGGCCTTGACGATTGAGTTGCGTCGGGTCGTGCGCCACGGAAAAGAAGACGCGTAACAGTTCGCCATAGGTGATCTGCGAAGGATCGTAGACGATCTGCACCGACTCCGCGTGTCCGGTTTCGCCGGTGCTGACGATTTCGTATTCGGCGGTCTTGGCGGAGCCGCCTGCGTAGCAGGAGGTCGCGCTGATCACGCCCTTCACGTGCTGGAAGACTGCCTGGATTCCCCAGAAACATCCGCCGGAAACCGCCGCGGTTTGTTGTCCAGCAGTAGCGGCGCGTGGCGCGTCCTGCAAGGGCGCGGGCACGGCGGCGGACGGGCTTGGGTTTGCTTTGGCATTGCAGGCCGTGGCCCCGAGCAGCGATGCGACGAGAATCAGAGCGAAGCGAGTGGAAGATGGCATTTTCGTTTCCCTTCTTCAGTACGAAACAATGTGGGCTGGCAGATTGGAGTTGCGCGAGGGACAAAAGTTTCATCCACGACTGGGGCGCAACTAACTTCCCACTTGCTTTTTCGCCTTCTGTTCGCCAATAATGGCGGCATGGCCATCACACGCAGACAGCGGGAAGTATACGACTTCATTTCGCGATTCGTGGCGGAGCACCAATACTCTCCTTCGTTTGAGGAGATTGGCAAAGGGCTGCAGCTGACCTCTCTGGCCACGGTGCACAAGCATGTCACGAACCTGGAAAAAAAGGGATTGCTGACGCGCGATTACAACCGCAGCCGTTCGATTGACCTGCTGCCTCCCAAGGGACGGCTGAAGCAGGCGATGAGCGTGAATACGGGGTTGGTGCTGCCGCTGCTGGGGCGCATCGCGGCCGGGCAGCCGATTGAAGCGGTGCAGAGCAACGAGACCATCTCGCTGGCCGACTTTGTCCGCTCGAAAGAAGTATTTGTGCTCGAAGTGCGGGGCGACTCGATGCAGGACGAGGCCATCCTCGACGGCGATTACGTGCTGGTGGAAAAAGCCCGCACCGCGCACAACGGAGACATTGTGGTCGCGCTCGTGGATTTGACCGACGCTACCCTGAAACGCTTCTACCGGGAAGGCGACAACATCCGACTCCAGCCCTCGAACGCAACCATGAAGCCGATCATTGTGCCGGCGGCGTCGGTGGATGTGCAGGGGCGGGTGATCGGCGTGCTGCGGAAGTATTGAAAGACAGCTTCTAGCTGCTAGCCGATGGCTAAGGACGTGGTTCCTGGCCTCTCAGAGCTGAATCTTAGATCTCGAAAACAAAAACGCACGCTGCTCGAGAAGCTCAGCGTGCGTTGACGTGTTTTAGCTTAGGAGCTAGAAGCTTATCCGATGTGCTTGTTCAGCGCCTGCGCAATGGCGTCCTTGGGCTTGTAGCCGACGATTTGCTCGACGACCTGGCCTCCCTTGAACACCAATAGTGTCGGGATGCCGGTGACTTTGTAGCGCATCGGGGTGGCGCTGTTGGAGTCAACATCCATCTTGCCGATTTTTATCTTGCCCTGATACTCGGTAGCCAGCTCTTCGACAATGGGGGCAATAGCGCGGCAGGGGCCGCACCAGGTTGCCCAGAAGTCCACGAGAACGGGCTTGTCCGATTTCAAAACATCCTGGTCGAAGTTTGCATCGGTCACTTCGACGATTCCGTTACCTGCCATTTGGGTTCTCCTCGTTGTAAACGTCGGGCTGCCGGCGGACGCTCATCGGGCTGCGCTGCCGGGCCGGCGATCTGTATAAGTGCTTCCCGTAAGGGAGCCGAACCTATTATCGTAACACCGCCGTTAGATGCTTGTGGAGATCGGAAGGTCGCAAGCTTTCCGGCGGTCAGAGATGAGCTGTTTTTTTCCGTTCGAGCTGGCCTGAGTAGCGGAGGTGAGGGACTTGATAAACCTAACCAGTTGCCAGCGCTGGAGTTCAGGAAGCTTGGACCAGACAGGCATGCCGTGGCGGACCACGCCGTTCGTCAACAGCCAGAAGAGCGTGCCGGGGAGTTGCCCGTTGCACCTCGTCGGCGAGCAGGCTCGGGGCTTTCTTGCTGCCCTCGGCCATCTCCCCGTGGCATTCAGCGCAATGCATGGCAAATAGCTTGCCACCCGCCACCACGGCATCGGAATCGGCTCCTAAAGGATTGCGGCGACCGGCCGCTTTCTTGGGAGCCGGGACAACACGGTCAGCTTTCAGAACCTGACCTTGCAGATCGAACCGGTGCGCTGGCGGGGCACGCTGGCGGGATGCACGGTGATCGTGCACCAACACCTGGATGGAACCTTGAGCCTCAGCTATGGGCCGCACGCCTTCGGTCGCTACGACGAGCGCGGCGGTCCGCTGCTCAACCCGAAACTGGCGGCCGGCAAGGCTGTGGGAGATTAACCAAAACCGGACATTTCACTTGCTACGAAAAGTGGACATTTTAACTTGCTAACAACAGAGCCGGTGGAAGAATTCGTCGCAGCGCGATTGCGACCAGTTGCGACAGACGAGGATTTCAATGCCACTTCCCCAAACCGAAATGCCGGGCCGGTTGCAGGCGCACTTCGCCGAACGCGGAATCCGCATGACGCAGCAGCGGCGAGCCATCCTAAGCGTAATGGAGACGGCCAGCAAATATCTCGATGCCAGCCAGATTTTGCGGAAGGCGCAGAGGATCGATGCCAGCGTCGATCGCAGCACGGGTACCGTACATTACGACTCCTGAAGCGGCAAGGACTGATCGACGAACTCGACCTGATGCGCATCAACGGCGAGGGACACTATGAGGGACACTATTATGAGCGCAAACTGGCGCGGGACCACATCCACATGGCTTGCCTGCGCTGCGGCAAGATCACAGAGTTTGTGAGTGACAGTTTTGAGAGGCTCAAACAGCAAGTGGAGAAAGACTGCAGGTTTCGAGTGCTGATTTCACGGCTGGAGATTGGAGGATATTGCGCTGCCTGCCGGGGAACGCGCTAGACGCGATCTTCATATGCGGAACAAAAGAAAAAAGCGCCCTCGACTTTTCAGTCCAGGACGCCTCGGCAGCCCTCCCCCAGAACTGCCCAACTACGAGATGGATATTAGGGTCCTCTTCATTTTGTGTAAACGTCACTTTGGTAACTCAGTTAGCACAGAGTTAAGTTTAGGCTGACCGAAGTAACTAACGGGAACTGCGATCGACGGGCGGCTGCAACCTGCAACCGGACTACTGCTTCTGCCAAGTTTGGCCGTCGTCGCTGGTGATCCAGGTTTCTCCGGTGGAGGTTGAGGTCTTTCCGTGCCGCATGTCGGGGAATTCCAGACTGACGATATCGCCAGTAAGCACCGTGCCGGCTGAGGCGGGCACGACGCGCGTCCAGTGGCTGCCAGCGTCCAGCGAATGATAGAGGGCTCCCCCGGAACCGCCCGCCCACACGTCTGGCCCAGTCGCAGCGACGGCGCGAAAAGTGAGGGTTGCAGCTTCCCGCTTAAGGGCTTGGCCACCGTCCTTCACTTTCGCGCGGGACGTCTTGGCGGAAACCTCGAGACTCGTCGCGCTCATGAAAGACGACGCATTCGCGTTCACATCGACATCCTGCCAGGTGCTGCCCTGGTCGAAGGAGCGCTGCAGACCGCCGGCGGAGTTGATGGTCCAGCGGGGGACGAGTGCGGACGAAGCCAACACTGGGCCACCAATCGCCTGCGAGGGTGTGGGAGTCGCGGTCTTGGACACAGGAGCGGCACCATCCGCGGTCTGCGTAGTCTCGGCAGGTTTAGCTTTGCCGACTCGAGCCGAAGTGCGATCCTCGCTCGATGGCTGCGGCGCCGCAGGCTGGTCTTTGATTTGGCGCGCGTCGATCTGAGGCGCGTTCAGATTCTGGATCTGCGTCTCGAGCTGGGCTGACTGACTCTCTACCGCTACCGTCTCGGAGACAGCGGGCACCCGCATCTTGGCCGATAGATCGTCAGCGGCCTGCTGCTTCGCGAACGGCGAAGACGGCGCCGGCGCGGGAGCTTGATTCTGCGCCGAGTTTTGTTGTTGCCATTGATTCTGCGCCAGCTTGGGACCGTGCGCCAATGACCCGCCTACGGCTGGACTCGCACCGCGACCAGCACTGACCGGAGGCGGGACGACAGGTGTTCCGGATGCGCCGGCGCCAACCGTGATCTTCTTCTCATCGAGGGTCGCATCGGGAGCTCCAACAGAGTCGGTAAAAGCGGAATCCGGACGAGCCCGTCTCTTATCCGTTTCCCTGGCGGGAGCGGAAGAAACAGGCGGAGCCAACGACCGGTCTTTGGCCTCATTGGCCGCAACTTCAAAGCGGGCGGGTGACTTGGAGGCCATGTTTTGCGGCCGCCTCTGATACTGAACGATCCCAACCGAGGCAATCGCAACCACGCCGGCGGCCACGAATCCCCAGCGAAGAACTGGCCACGTCAGCCATCCTCTCGCGTGTGGTCTCACCGCGGTTTCAACGGGCTCCGTTGCGGGTAAAGCCAGCGCCACAATGTCGCGGCAATCGCCACAGTGGGCCAGGTGCTCAAGCACGACGGCTCGTTCGTCTTCGGCCAGTGATCGTTCGGTGAAGGCCGTCAGCATGTCCGCGTCGGGATGATCGACGGCGGGGGTGGCGGCCTGCAGGCGCACGCGCACGATTTTGGGGACGTTTTGCATCGCAGCTTCTAGCTTGCCCGTTCAGGGTTCTTGCTCGTTTCGATCCAAAGGCACGTTAACCTGGCTCTATCCTGGGCCTTCCCGGACCCTCGCCTCTACTCTCTTCTCAGAGAACGCGGGAGGGGACGATTCTTGCGTCAGGCTCCGGCGAATATCCACCTGCAGATCGCGAACGTCCACTTCCAGCGCTTCCTCGGCTTGGCGGCGCGACATGCCATGGCGCACCAGGGCCGCAACTATCTGCTTGCGCAGAGACTTCGCCAGTTTATCGAGCTTGCGGCTGATGGTGGACTCGTGCACCCCCAGCATGCGGGCGATCTCGGCCAGGGTACGGCCATCGAGATAATACGCGCTCAGTACCATGCGGTCTTCGCCGCTGAGAACGGCGAGGGCCTCGTCGGTGGCCTGCGCCAGGCGCAGGTCTGCGGGCGGAGCCGGCTCGGGATCTGGGGCGCGGAACTGGACGCCTTCTTCGGATTCTTCGTCGAGGCTTACCAGGCGTTTCGTACGGCGGTAGCGGTTCACGTATTCCTGCGACAAAACGGTGCGCAGCCAGCCCTCAAGCGATCCACGGCCGGTGTAGGAAGCGAGTTTGGAGACACGCTGGCCGTCGCGGGTATTGGTGCCATAAAGGTCGGCATAGAGGGCATCGGCCAGTTCCCGGGCGGCGGAGTCTTCGCGCGCAATGCGAAGCGCCGAGAGATAAAGCTTTTCGCGGTAACGTGTGAGGAAGACTTCCCAGGCGGAATTGTTGCCGGCGGCGCAAGCGCGGGCCAAGGCGAGTTCGTCGACCCGCAGACTCAGAAGAAACGTACGGATTTCGCTCTCGGAGGTAGCGGGCGTGGAGTGCTTCGAGCCCACTTCGCAGAGAATCGCTGCGAAGGATTCGCGGGTGAGGCCAATTTTCTCGCAGCCGCCTTTGGCGCACAGATCCGCCAGCAGTTCATTCACGACGGATTGCACGGCCGAATTTTGCTTTGTCGCACTCATGGCGTGACGGCCGTGGCTAACCCGCTGCCTGCGCTGCTTTACACTGTGCACACGGGCAGATTTCGCGCAGGAACTTCCACGAATAGAGTCCGAGGTCGTGGCTGTCGTTCCAGGAAAACTTGATGGCGTATTTGCCCACGCCCTCCGCGGAGACGGGCTTGGCGTTGGGCTTGAAGATCAGCAGCGCGCCGGGCGCAGCCGTGACGGGATCGCCGGGACGCCGACCAGCCTTGCCGCGCTCGTCCTCGCACATGGCGCACGGGCAGGCGTCGCGCAGGTAAACGAAGTTATAGTGCGAGACGTGGTCGTCGTTCCACTCAATGTCCACTCCCGTGCCGGTCGTTAGATTCACCTTCACCGACTTGGGATCAGTGGCCGCGGAGGCGGCTTGGAGCGGGGACTGCATGGAATCAGTATCGCACGCGGAGGGTCGCTGAGGTTCCCCTTTTGAAGCACCCAGGATACGGGTTCGAATCCCGTCGGGTCCA
>CABDXR010000243.1_pt1 | contig 134135 bp, 117 predicted proteins | sample 3421411 | NCBI WGS metagenome assembly CABDXR01 (sample SAMEA5534336, study PRJEB31848) | metagenome | biome: tundra; feature: field; material: soil | place: USA | collected 2013-05 | depth 0.15 m | reverse complement strand
CGGCTGCACTTCATATCCCCGCCGGTACAATCTCCCCGTCCCCTTCACCTGCACCCGGAATATCGGACCGCCTTCCTCCGCCCACACCACAAAGTCATAACGCTCGCTGTCTCCCCACGGCAGCGCCACCTTAAATCCCAACGTCCTCGCCTTCAGCAAAAATGCCGCCTGCGAAATCTCCCCCGACCGCTTCGGATTCCTCCTCATCCTCAACCACCACTTCTCCCTCGGATCCGCCGCCGCCATCATCCACGGCACGATCACGCTGCAATCCACAACTTTCTCCGCCTCTTTCCCCGTCCCCTTCGCCATTTCCTTCTCGACTCCCATGTTGTAAGACACTCCTCCCATTCCGTACCGGAATCCCGGCACAGAAGTTTCCAAGCTACTCAGTTTTGAGCTAGGTTCTTCCAGAATGAAACGATGTCCAGCCAAAAGCAACGAAGACCCGCAGTCCCAAAAAATACCTGTCCCAAAACGGGAATCGCGCAAACAAGAAAAATGAAACCGTGGGGACAGCGCCCCCGGCTGTCCGCGGAGCGAAGCTCCGCGAGTGAAAATCGAGTTAGTGAAAATCGAGTTAGTGAAAATCGAGTTAGTGAAAATCGAGTTAGTGAAAATCGAGTTAGTGAAAATCGAGGTGCAGAGCGGACACTCCCTTCGACTTTGCTCACGCAGGCTCTGTCCGCTGCTCTTGACTTCGACGTACCGGTCGCAGCGCCCCGCAGAACCCACCCCACCCCAGCCGCGGAGCGGCGACAGAATGCAGCCCCGGACGTAAGTCCGGGGTAAGTCTTCGTGACCGGATTGCCTGCGCCGCGGGTGCCCATCCTTTCGGGCCCTTTGCGAAAGGGCGGGAACCCCGGACGCTTGCACTCTCAGGACACCAGTTTCTTCTGAGTACCGAGTACTGATGACTTTGTCGTTCCCAATTCGGAATTTCCGAGCACTTTATTTCACGCATACGAGGCGCAACAGAATTGCTGGTGAAATGATATTTCTCGGAGGCGAGAAACGTGGGCGGATCGTATCGTGATCTCATTGCGTGGCAGAAAGCGATGGTTCTGGTGAGGGAAATCTATTACGCCACGCAAGCGTTCCCAAAGGAAGAGCGTTACGGTCTAATGAGCCAACTGCGGAGAGCGGCAGTCTCCGTGCCCAGCAACATCGCAGAAGGCCAGGCCCGCTACTCGCGACGCGAATTCCACCATTTCCTAAATAACGCCCGCGGTTCTCTCGCCGAAGTAGAGACCCAAATTATGCTGGCCAACGATCTAGGACATCTAGCGTCAAAAGATGCCGATACGCTCCTGCTCAAAACGTCAGAGCTAGGCAGGATCCTAAACGGCCTGATCGCCTCAACAAAATCAGCAGCGTGAGGCCAGTACTCGGTACGCAGTACTCAGTACTCAGTTCGAGCCGAGAAGGGTTTTTTCTGAGTATGCGCATTGCAGCGAGAAGGTTTTTCTGAGTACTGAGTACCGAGTACTGAGTACTATTCTTTAATTCCCATCTGCCAAAACAAGAACGAATAAACATCCGTAAGCTCCTCGATCTGCTTGGTCACCGGTTTGCCCGCGCCATGGCCCGCTTTGCTTTCAATTCGCAACAAGATGGGCCGCGTGCGGCTCGTCCCATTCTTCGCCTCGGCCTGCATCTCGGCCGCCATCTTTTTCGCGTGCATGGGGTCGACTCGGGTGTCGGTGTCGGCGGTCATGAATAGGATTGCGGGATACTCCGCGCCTGCTTTGACGTGGTGATAGGGGGAGTAGGCGTAGAGCCACTTGAACTGCTCGGCGTTTTCAGACGTGCCGTACTCGGGGATCCACAATTTCGCGATCTGGAAATCCTGGTAGTGGATCATGTCGAGCAGCGGGACCTGGCAGACGACGGCGCGGAACAGGTCGGGACGCTGCGTGATCATGGCGCCCATGAGCAGGCCTCCGTTGGAGCCGCCCTGGATGGCGAGGTGATTGCGGTCGGTATATTTTTCGGCGATGAGGTGCTCGGCGGCGGCGATCATGTCGTCGAACACGTTTTGCTTTTTTTCGAGCATGCCGGCGCGGTGCCAGTCTTCGCCGAACTCGGCGCCGCCGCGCAGGTTGGCGACGGCGTAGATGCCGCCGTGCTCCATCCACAGATACGCGGTGCGGCTGAAACTGGGCGTCAGGCTGATGTTGAAGCCTCCGTAGCCGGTGAGCAGCGTAGGATTTTTGCCGTTTTTCGCAATGCCTTTCTTGTGCACCACGAACATGGGGACGCGCGTCCCGTCTTTCGACTTGAACCATTCCTGGTTGACCTCGTAGGCCGCGGGATCGATCGAGGGGGCGTCGACCTTGGCCCAAAGCACAGGGTTCGCAATGACGTCGCCCTCGAAACCGCTGGTTCCTTCGCGGGTCACAACGTGCACCGGTTTCAGGTCGACACGATAAATGCCTGGAGGGACTGTGAACGAATGAAATCCAAAAAACATTTCATCGCGATCCCACCGGCCGCCCGATCCGAAGACAGTGCCGATCGCGGGAAGCTCGATGTCGCTGATCTTCTTACCCTCGAGATCGAAGAGCTTCAACTGCGAACTCGCGTTCTGTTCATACTGTGCAAACAGCTTGCCGCCGAAGACCGCTGTGCCCTGCAGCACGGCGTCGGTCTGCGGGATCAGTTCCTTCCAGGCCTCGCGATCGTAGTTACCGGCGTCGGCCACGAAGATGCGATAGTGCGGCGCGTCTTCGTTGGTGGTGATGAAGAGCTTGTCGTTGTAGACCTCGCCGCCGTAGAGGAAATTCTTTCCCGTGGTGATGCGCGTGGGCGGAGTGCCCGCCTTCACATTCATCAAAAAAAGCTCGGACTTGGTCCAGCCTTGCGAGACGTTAATCAGCAGCCAGCGGCCGTCGTTGGAAAGAGATACGCTCGGCCAGTCTTCCGCATCGCGGCCTTGGCCGAAAATAGGTTGGTCGTCGTCCTCGGGATCGTTGGACAGTTCGTGATAGAAGACGTGGCGGTTGTACATCTCCTGGCCGTCGGGCACGGCTCCTTTTTTCGGATAGCGCGTGTAGTAGAAGCCGGAGTTGTCGAGCTTCCAGGCGATTGACGCGGCGCGCGTGCGCTCGATGGTGTCCGGAAGCAGGATGCCGGTTTTGGTCTCGATGATGTGCAGGGTGCTCATCTCCGAACCGCTGGGCGAAGTGCCATAGGCGACATACTTTCCGTTTTCGCTGGGCTGAAACCAGTCGAGCGCGATGGTGCCGTCGGCCGCGAGTTGGTTGGCGTCGACCAGCACGCGGTCGGGGCCGGTGAGTCCGTCGCGCACATAAAGGACAGGCTGGTTCTGCATGCCCTCACGCTTGGTGTAGAAATAATGGCGGCCGGCGATCATCGGCGGCGTGACGCTGCCGATCGACAGCAAATCGGTCAGACGTTTGTGGATGGCGTCGCGTCCGGCGAGCCGGTCAAGCATCCCCCGGGTGTAAGCCATCTCCTGCTCCACCCATTTCTGCGTCTCCGGATTTTTCCCATCCTCCAGCCAGCGGTAGTTGTCGAGAACTTTTGTCCCATGAAACATGTCGACGATAGGCTTCTCCGCAGCCGTGGGAGGAGCCGAAGGAGTGGAGGATTTGGAATCCTGCCCCGCATAAACCGCGGCAGCCACCAGAAAAATGAAGGAGAGAGCAGAGAACAAACGCATAAGCACCTCGAACAATTGCGGTGAATGCATAAAACAGCTAGCGTACCAGAGTTGGAATGTTTTCAGGACCGCACCCGAAATGCTATGATGATGCTGATAATCAAGGTCGAGCCCTCAGCGCCCGGCCCACGACACTCCTCAGTAGCTCAATGGCAGAGCATTCGGCTGTTAACCGAAGGGTTGTAGGTTCGAGTCCTACCTGAGGAGCCATTCTTTTCCCGCGTTTCGACGCTTACGCAAGCGGCGGGGTCTAACGATCCTTTAGAATAGAGCAGGACGGAATCTGCGTTGCCATGAGTGACGATACGATCACGATTTCAGCGGGGCCGCGTTTTCGAGCGGCTATGATCCTGGCGATCGTTGCGGATGCGGTGCAGATTGCTGTTTTCCCGCTATTCGTCGAAGGGGCGCTGTCACCCGCCGAGGACGTGCTGGACTTCGGGGTAGGGGCCTTGATGGTTCACCTGTTGGGGTGGCATTGGGAATTTCTGCCATCGTTTTTCGCCAAGCTTGTGCCAGGGATCGACCTAGTTCCTTTCTGGACTTTGGCGGTAGTCAACGTCTATCGCAAGTCGAAGCGGATTGCGGTCGATGCAGAAGAAGGTCATCCGGTACGGCCAGCGCTCGACGACCCTCGACATTCGTGAACTGTTGGGTTTGACTGGAAGCCATCTGTTCATCGACCGAATCCCTCAGGGGCTAAAGCCTGCATCATTTGCGATTCCGAGCGGCACGGCTGAAGCCGTGCCCTTCCCAAAACCATTTTATGAAGATAGCCTCCTGTTTCTTGGCTCGCAGATGGCGTTCCTGCTAGTCCCCGTCCTCCTGCAATTTGTTACAATCCTCTCGCAATGACGACTTCGGATATGGTTTTGGTTCCTGCGAAAACGGTTGCCAGCGCCAAGGGCGATGGGCCCAGCGTGGATGTGAGTGGCGCTTCCAATCGGGTGTTCCTGGCGACGCTGGCGATCACAAAGATCATTGAGCAAGAGTCGCTCGACCTCAGCATCTACGGTTCGGTGGATGGCGCAACGTGGGGCGCGAAGTCGATTGCCGCGTTTCCCCAGAAGTTTTATTGCGAAGAGTCGCCGCTGTTGCTCGATTTGACTGCGCATGCGGAGGTGAAGTTCGTGCGCGCGCACTGGGAAATGGCGCGCTGGGGGCGCGGGACTGAGACGCCAATGTTCGAGTTCGGCGTGACGTTGAAAGAAGTGCCGGCCGACATTCTGAAAGCGGTCACGGCTGAAGCCAAGGCGATGGCCTAGGGAAATTCCTGATTTCAGATTGCTGATTGAAAACAGTCGTAATCGGAAAATCGTTTTTCAATCAGCAATCTGAAATCTGCAATCTAAATCTGGCGATAGGTCCGCAGTTTCCCTAACCTCAATCCGCTATATTGATCTCAGAATGAAAAATGAGTCCGAGGTAATGGTGCGTCCGGCGCGCAACGTGCGCGGCACTGTGCGGCTGCCGGGAGACAAATCCATTTCTCATCGCTACGCCATGCTGGCAGGAATCGCCGAGGGGGCATCGCGCCTGGAGAATTATTCCACCGGAGCGGACTGCGCCAGCACGCTTGACTGCATGCGCTCTCTCGGAGTTTCGTGGGAGCGCAAAGACGGCGTGGATAATACCATCGAAGTGCAGGGACGCGGCTTGGCGCTTGCCGCACCTGCGGGCGCGCTCGATTGCGGCAACTCGGGTTCCACGATGCGCATGTTGAGCGGCATTGTGGCGGGGCAGAAATTCACCAGCGAAATGGTGGGCGACGAGTCGCTCTCCCGGCGTCCCATGGAGCGCGTCATACGGCCGCTTTCCGCCATGGGCGCACAGATTGCATCGCAAGAGGGGAAGCCGCCGTTGCGCATTACGGGCGCGGCGCTGAAAGCCATCGACTACAAAATGCCGGTGGCCAGCGCACAGGTAAAATCCTGTCTGCTGTTTGCGGGATTATTCGCGGAGGGCGAGACCCGGATTGAAGAACCAATGCGCACCCGCGATCACGGCGAAGTGGCGCTGCGGGCGTTTGGGGCGCAACTCGATCGCAAAAGCAGCGGGCAGGGAAGTGAAGTGCGCATTCGCGGGGGACAGCAGTTGCGGGGCATTGAAGCCTGTATTCCAGGCGACCTGTCGAGCGCGGCATTTTTTCTGTGCGCGGCAGCGTTGTTTCCGGGATCGGCATTGACCATCCCGAACCTGTTGATGAATCCGACGCGCGCCCGCTTGCTCGACCTACTGATGGAGATGGGACTGCGCATTTCGGTGACGCAACTGGATGAGATTCACGGCGAAATCGCGGGAACGCTTCAGATCGAAGGCGGTACGCTCAAGGGATCGGCGATTGCTGGTGCAGATTCGGCCGCGCTGATTGATGAGATCCCCGTGCTGGCGGCGATCGCCGCATACACGGAGCAGGGAATTGAAGTGCGGGACGCCAAGGAATTGCGCGTGAAGGAATCGGACCGCATCGCAGCCGTGGCCACCAACCTGCGCCTCATGGGCGCGCAGGTGGAAGAGCGTGAAGACGGGCTCAGGATTCCCGGAGGCCAGACTCTTCACGGCGCCGAACTCGATTCTTTCGGCGATCACCGCATCGCCATGGCCTTCGCGATTGCCGGCTTACGAGCCCGCGGCGAAACGCTGATTCGAGGAGCGGAGTCAGCCGCGATTTCTTATCCCGCATTCTTCCAGACGTTGGAAGAGGTAACCGAGCGCTAACGGATTCGGCTTCTTCCTCGTCCGCGCTCTCCGTGGAATTTCTGGCAGATGCCCTACGCGGTAACCCTCTTCGCAGACCAACTCTTCACGCACTCTTCCATGCGGCCGAGTGCTCGGGGAAAGTTGTCAGCGGACGCGGCAAAGCCCAGGCGGAAATGCGAGGGCACGTCGAAACAATCTCCCGGTGCCAACAGAATTCCGCGCTCGGTTGCGGCCTGGCAGAAGGGGCGCGTGTCTTCGCCGCTTAAAAACCACGGGAAGGCCGTCATTCCGCCTTGCGGGCGGATCCAGCCGAGAACGTCGCGATGCGAAGCCATGAAGCGATCCAGTTGCTGCAGATTCCGGCTGGCAGTTTCCTGCGTCTTCCCGAGAACGGTGGAGTGGTTGCGGATCGCAATCTCGGCGAGGATTTCTCCCGAGGTGCTGTTGCAGACCGAGAAATAGGAGCGGGCGGTCCAGTATTGCTCGCGTCGCTTGGCGTCGCGCTCGATCATCCATCCAACGCGTGTTCCTGCGAGCGGGAAAGCCTTTGATAGATCGTTGATTACGGTGGCATGCGGGAGGCGCGCGGCGGACTTCGTTTCGCGTCCGTGATAGATCGGGTGCATGACCTCGTCGCTAATCAGTTGGATGCCATGCTGGGAGGTGAACTCGTGCAGAGCCTCCATCTCGGAGTCGCTGATGGTGGCGCCGGTCGGGTGATGCGGGCTGTTTACCAGGATCAGCTTGGTCTTCGAATCGGCCAGACGTTTGATCTCGTCCACATCGATGCGGAAGCTGTTTTCCCGACGCACTCGGTAGTAGCGCAGCTCAAGGCCGAGCGACTCGGGAAGCGCCGAGAACGTCGCGAAGCCGGGCAGCGGCAGAATGACGTTGGCTCCGGGCTCGGCGGCAAGCCACATGAGCACGACCAGGGCTTCCGAGGCGCCCGTGACCACCTGCACGTGGTCGACACTGACGTCCTGCATCGCGGCGATCGCTTCGCGCAAACTGTCGGCGCCCGCGGGACGGCCGTACACCACTTTGTGATTCAGGTAACGCCGGCGAGACTCTTCGCCGCCCAGGTCGAGGAGTTCGTTGGCAGTCCAGGTGGGGCCGGTGCTAGCGGCAAGATTGAATTCGATGCCGTGTTCGTAGGTGTCGAGCCAGGCGTCGAGCAGAAAAGGCTTCAAGCGCATGAGGTCACCTCAGGGCAGATCGATGCGCAGGGGAAGACCCGCCAGATCCGCGTGTGGCTCGATTCTAGCCCAGGAATGCGGCTTGCGGGCTGAGGCGACGCGCGGAATTCCCTGCAAGTCGACTGTCAGTGTTGTGTCTTCCCAACCATGCAGGAGTGCGCGCACGCGGTCCGCGATCGTGGATTGGAGGGACTCGCGGAGAGGCATGGGAGTTCTATTTCACCACATTGTTGTTCTGAGCGCAGCGGAGAAGCTGGGCGGGCGCTGGAGTATATAGGTCCTTGGCCTCGCTCAGGACAGGCTTTCCCTCCGCCTGAAGAACGGCTTCGCTCTGGATGACGTCCGGGAGAATGGAAACCCCTGTGCACCCTTCGAAAGTAACTTCAGGGCTATCACTCCGGTGACCTGTCTTCTCTTTCCGGCCCATAGAAAAATACGTAGTAGCCGAGAGACTATCTGCCGGCTCAACTCACTATTTTCCTGGGGGTGCGTGTATGCGATCTAAGTTGACGCTGTGTGTCATCCTGGGCCTGGCTTCGGCAGCGTATGCCAAGGATCCCAAGGCTTATCAGAGCGGAAAACTCCTGCAGATGGATTCCGTGCAGTGCGGCGTGGCTGAGAAGGACGCAACGAGTTTCACTGGCGAAATGCCGGGGACTGATTCCGGCAGCAAGAAGACTCAGGAGCTTCTTTGTCAGGAGTATGTTCTGCAGGCTGAGAGAGTGATTTACCGCATCCGTCCGCGCGATGAGAAGCATCCCGTGCTTCTGCCGCTGGGCGAGCCGGCGCAATTCCGCTTGCAGAAGGACAAAATGTTGTTACGCGTGGAAGATCTCGACAGTAAAGAGCGCGAGTACAACGTAGTCTCGATGACTCCGCGCGCCGACAGCAGCACAGCCGAGGCTACTCCTTCGCGTCTGAATCATCTGCAATAAAGAAATTCGGCAACAATGAAATTGCCAGCCGGCGAAAAGAATGGCGCGGAGCCTTGATCCGCGCCGTTTTATTTACCCGCACCTATTTGAAATCCCTCAAAAGTCCCTCACAGGCCCATGTGACCGGTGTCACGGCACGGGTTCACTCTTCCCTTCATAGTGAATCGTTCGAGATGCGGAACTCTTCCGCCAACAGGGACAGGCTCGAGTGGATCCCAGTCCACAACGTTATGTGAACCCGTGGGTCGTCACGTTCGCCGTGATGCTGGCGACCTTCATGGAAGTGCTCGATACCACGGTGGTCAATGTCTCGATTCCGCACATTGCCGGCAATCTGGCTTCGACCAACGAGGAAGGTACGTGGGTAGTCACCTCGTACCTGGTTTCGAACGCCATTGTGTTGCCGATTTCCGGCTGGCTGGCAAACCACATGGGCCGGAAGCGGCTGCTGCTGACCTGCGTCGCGGGCTTCACTGTGACGTCGCTTTGTTGTGGACTGGCCACTTCGCTTACGCAGTTGATTATTTTTCGCGTGCTGCAAGGGCTGACGGGCGGCGGACTGCAGCCACTGGCCCAGGCGATTCTTCTGGAAACTTTCCCCAAGGAACGGCACGGTCATGCCATGGCGGCTTTTGGCATCGGCATTCTGCTGGCGCCGATTCTCGGGCCTACTTTGGGGGGATGGATCACAGACAATTACTCCTGGCGCTGGATCTTTTACCTGAACCTGCCGGTCGGCGTTCTTTCACTGTTCCTGATGAACAAGTTTGTATTCGATCCGCATTACGTGAAACGCAGCGGCGCCCGAGTGGATCTTTGGGGAATCGGTTTTCTGGCGGTCGGCATCGGTTCGCTGCAGATTGTGCTGGACACGGGCCAGCGTAAGGATTGGTTTTCCTCGCAATACATTCGCACCTTCGGCGCGCTGTGCTTGATTGGACTCGTCTCTTTGATCGTCCGTGAGGTAATGACCGATCATCCCGTCGTGGATTTGCGTGTGCTCAGGAACCGATCGTTCAGCGCTGGCGTGTTTCTGATCGGTATGCTCGGCTTTGTTCTCTACGCCAGCCTGGTCTTGCTGCCGCTGTATTTGCAGACGCTGATGGGATATCCCGCATACAACTCAGGGCTGGCGCTTTCTCCCCGGGGTATTGGGGCGCTGCTGTTCACTCCGTTGGCGGGCCATTTGACTACCAAGACGGATCCGCGGCGGCTGCTGGTGGTTGGCGTGGTGCTCGGTTCTGTCACTATGTTTCAGCTCTCAGGGCTCAATTTGTATGCCGGGTTCTGGGACATCTTTTGGGCGCAGGTCTTGCAGGGAGTTGCGCTTAGTTTTCTCTTCATTCCGCTCATGTCGCTGGCCATGTCCCGCATTTCGCCGGAGAAAATGGGAAACGCGACCAGCATCTTTAATCTCATGCGCAACATTGGCGGCAGCGTCGGCATCGCCCTCATGACCACTTTCCTGGCCCGGCGCACGCAGGTCCATCAGAACCATCTGATCGCGAACGTCACCGCCGGCAGTGCCCAAACCGAAAGGCTGCTGCAGGGCTTGCGAGCGAATTTCTATGCGCACGGCATAGACGGGGTTACGGCATCGCGCAAGGCCCTGGGCGCGATCTACGGAATGGTGCAACAGCACGCTGCCATGCTCGCGTTTGTCGAGGCGTTTTGGGTGATGGGCGTGGTATTTCTGCTGATGCTGCCATTTCTGCCTTTGCTGCAGTATTCCAAACTAGCGCGTTCGCCGAGAGCTGCCGAAGCCGGACAAAGACTAATCCCTTCCGCGAGCGCTGCAGAAATAGAATCCAGTTTCCGGGAGGGGGCCGTCCCCCTCGATCTCTCCGAGGCAGATACTCGCGTGGAAGAAGATCATCTCGTGCTTCACGGCTGAGCCGCTGTTTTCCCCGCGTGAAGTCGGCCGCTCCATATTCCGGGTGTGTCCTGGAACCCTTACCTGACGGGCTGTTGAGCGGCCCGCGGCTGTGATAAAGTATTGCCCACCGCAAATGCTGGCTTTAGGGCCGGCCACAGCCACTCAGGTTTCGCAGTTCCGAAGGAGTAGCCCATGACCACACTTGGCGAGCTCGTGAAAGACCGCAAGCTCTATTCCATCGAGGCCACGCGCACTGTGCTGGATGCAGCGCGTTTCATGATGGAGCACAACATTGGCGCGCTGCCCGTGTTGCGTAGCGGACAACTGGCGGGCATCCTGTCGGAGCGCGACATCATGAACCGCGTCGTGGCCGTGGGACGGACTCCGGGAACCACCGCCGTGTCAGAGGTGATGACCGCGAACCCGCGCGCCGTCTCTGCCCACGAGAGCGTAGAGGAATGCCTGTTCATCATGCGGGAGTTTGGATTTCGTCATCTGCCCATTGTTGATGGCAAGGATTTGAAGGGACTGGTATCGCTACGCGATATCCTCATGCACCGGGCTGCCGAAATCGAGCGCCAGGAGCGCAAGGCAGCGTCGTAAGTCCGGCTTCCGGCACCCGGCTTCCGAAGCCGGACGGCGGGCGCCGATTTATTCCCGCCGCCGCAGCATCACTTCCCCGGGCTTGGGGGGAAGCTTGAAGGGAAATTCGAAGATCTTTCCTTCGAGCGGCACGCGCAGGATCAGTTCTTCCTGCTTTTTCCATCCGCTGATCCACTTACTGTCCGTGCTGAACAGCACCCACCCGCTGGTCTCGGGATTGCCCGGCCCCAGTTGCGTCCGCCGCAAACTGTTCTTGCCGACAAACTCCTGCAGTTCCGCCGAATCTTTCAGGAACGCCCGCACGAACGCTTCTTTCGTCTCTTTCTGTTCCGGATGTTTTTCCACCTCGCGCGCGGTCTCGTGATCCAACTCGTCGGCGTCGTTCTGCACCTTTTGGGAGAATCCATCTGGATCGAGCGAAGTCTGCACCACCCGGAAGTGCTTCACGAATTCGAGGGAAATATGTTCCACCCCGAGGTCGAGCAGTCCCTGGCCCTTGTAGCGTAGGTTGAGCAGCACCGCGAAGAACGGCTCATGCCGGCGATGAACTTTTTCCAGTTCCTGGGAATCGACGGCCATGGTGATTCCGACGTCGCCGTACCAGAGCCCGTAGTGGTAGTGCCCGTCGGCGCTGCGCGAAAAGGTGCAGCCGGGACGCTGCTCATCCCAGCGCACTGCGGGAATCTTCGAATTGTCGTTGCGGGAGGCGGCACGCCCCAAATTCGGCAACAGCAGGGAAGCGATGGCCAGCGCCAAGGCGGCTCCTTGCGGCGCGCGATGCCAGAGCCTGCGCATGGCTCAGTTTTTTGGCGATGTGACGGTCAGGGTTACGGTGGGGTTCGCGCTGGTGGTGGAAGTGGTGTTGCTGGAGATCACGCCATCGGCGTCGACGCCCACCACAGTGAACGTGTAGGTGTTGTTGGGAGTCACTCCGTTGGGCGTGGTGGTCGTGGTGGTGGTGTTGCCGCATGCGGGCATCAGGAACAGTGCGCCACTCATGACAAAAAGAGCCAGCAGGGTCCATGCTTTCCGCGATCGCTTGCCGCCCACCGCGGCGCCCAAACCCACCAGCGCCAGCATGGGCAAAGGCAGCCATAGAGCGTAGAAGCTGCGGCGAGGAGCGATCGCACCCGTGATGATAGGGCCGTATGTGTTGATGGTGAGAGTCGAAGTGGCGGGAACTCCGTTTACGGGTACGCCCTGTAGGCCCGACGGGTAGGAGAACGAGCACACCGGAGGAATCGTGACCAGCGGAGTGATCGATGCGCAGGACAAGGTGATTCCTGAAACCGTCTTTCCCCCGATCTGCCGGGTCGGGCTGCTGTACCCGTTGACCGGATTGATGACGATCACTCCCTGGCCTCCGCTGCCGGCAGGGACGCTGCCCGGTTCTACGGGGTTTTGCACCGTGATCGTGAACTGAGGCGTCACCGCGAGCACCGTCAGGTTCTGCGGCGGCGTGGTGTGCATGGTGGCAGGTCCAGTGCCGGTGATGGTGATGGCGTAACCCACGGTGGTGGTTTGGCCGGTGGTCGTGATCGTGGCCGTAGCGCTGGCCGGAGGAGTCACGGTGGTCGGACTCACTGCACAAGACGGAGTAGAAGTCGTCGTCTGCGGCGACGAGACTTGGCAGGTCAGATCGACCGTGCCGCTGAAGCCGTTGATCGCCCCGATCGTAATATTGGAAGAAGACGTGCCCCCGGGGGCAACCGCATCCGGGGAGAAGGGCGCTGCTTGCAGGGTGAAATCCGCCTGGGCTGACGCCGAGGACAGGAACGTTAGAAATGCCGTCATGACCCACAAAACCGAAAGCGTGGCGTGCGCGGCCCGGATTTTCATCTTATGTTTCGACGGGTTGGATTGCGACTCGGATTTCAACATGAGCAGGTTCAAGTAGCTTCGATTCATAGGACAACCCAAAGGCTGCCCGGCTCCGCCGCCGAACTTCCAGCGCCATCGCTGGGAAACCTGCCGGCGGTGGGGCGGACGATGCGGAACTCCGCGCCCTATTTTATCGCAGACGTTCGCCCGGGACTACTCCGACACAGTTCTGCGGAACGTTGCCACGGAATCTTCCATACTACCATCATGCCGTGACGGTCACAGGATGCCGCAGGTAAAAGGGAACGGCCGCCTCCCGCATGGGGCGACGGCCGTGGTAGTGAGTGTGCGCGCTAGTTGACGGTAAGGACTAGCGCCGGTGAGCCGGTGGCAACGGCTGAATTATTGGTGCCCGTAACGGTGATGGTGTAAGGGCCGGTAGGCGTCCCGGTACTGCCTCCGCCGCCCCCGCTGTTGCTGCTGCTGCAAGCCGGTATTAGAAGCAGTGTGGTGAGCAGCAGTCCGAGCATCAGGAAGCCGAACAGCTTTCTGCGGCGAGATCCGGCAGATCCCAGTCCTGCGCCCAGCAGCGTGATTGCGCCGATCGGCAGCAGCATCGCATAAAAGACGCCTGAGGATTTTCGGTCCGAGGGGCGCTCGAGCAGCGCGCTCGCTGCCGTCGTGGCCAGATTGAGCGTCGCAGTGACTGAGCCGTTGGCAGGCGGAGTAACCGGGCTGGGAGTGACGCTGCAGGTCGGTGCCTTGGGGACCACCGGCGCGACGGAGCAGGCGAGAGTGACCGCTCCGTTGAAGCTATTCGTGGAGGTCACAGTGATGGTGGCCGTCGCCGAAACGCCGGGGCTTCCCGAGGTTGGGGACAAAGCTCCGTTTGTCACTGTGAAGTTCGCGTTTGTTCCTGAGGTTGAGTACTTCGCGACGAAGGCGTCGAAGGTGCCGCCTGCAAAAGCCGTCTGAAACGCGCCGCTCGTCGTGGGGAAACTCCCGGGCCCGGCCGGCGACTGTGTATTCCCCGTGACGTAGATGTTAGCGCCGGCGCCGTCGACGGCGATTGCTCCGACGGGGCTATCGTTCGAGCCAGAGGTTGTCGAGTCCTCATTACTCGATCCGCCGAGATAAGTCGAAAAAACGAGCGATCCTGTGGAACTCAGTTCGGTTACGAACGCGTCGTTTGCACCGCCTGGAGTTGGTTGGGTCGCGTTGGCCAAGGGGAAGTTTGCGGATCCCGTTTGCCCGGTGATGTAAACATTCTTACTTCCATCGATAGCGATTCCCGCCGCCCCATCAGCCTGGTTGCCGCCCAGATAAGTGGAATACAACAAGGCGCTGCCAGACGGGTTCAGGGCGGTAACGAACGCGTCCTGAACGCCACCACCGTAGGTGGACTGGGATGCATTCTGCACGTGAAAGTCGCTGGATTGTGTAATTCCGGTTACGTAAGCGTCACCCGAGGAATCTACCGCGATGCCGCGTCCTTGATCCGCGCCGCTGCCGCCAAGAAAAGTAGAGTATGCGAAGCCGCTGCCGTCCGCCTTAAAGACCGAAACGAAAGCATCCGACAAGCTGTTGTTGCAGTTTGCAGCCGTGCCGCAAGTGGTCTGGAATGCGCCCGTCGTGACGGGGAAAGTCGGGCTTTCAGTCGCGCCGGTCACATACGCGTTATTCGAGGAATCTACCGCGACCGCGGAGGCAAAATCGCCCGTGCTACCTCCCAAGTAAGTAGAATAGAGCCACGCGCTACCCGAGGAGTTTAACTTGGTCAGGAATCCATCTGCGGTCCCTATGAAGTTGGATTGGACCGCAGGACTGGTTATCGGGAAATTCGAGGAGCGGGTCGAACCTACGACAAACGCGTCACGGGAGCCGTCCGTGGCGAGTGCGATTCCGTTGGCAACATCGTCGCCGTTTCCGCCAAGATACGTGCAATAGGTAAGAGTAAGAGACCCTCCGGAAGAGGTTAGCTCGAACACGAATGCATCGAGGCTGCCTCCTCCAAAGGTGGTCTGCTTCGCGCCGGGGGTGGTGGGGAAATCCGTGCTCGATGTTGTTCCTCCGGCAACAAAGGCATCGCCCGAAGCATCGAGTGCGATGGCGTTTCCGCTGTCATTGCCGCTGCCACCGACATAGGCGGAGTACATAAGAGTCTTTCCGTCGGCCGAAATTTTTGTAACGAAGACATCGAAACCACCTTTATAGCCGGAAGTGGTACCGGGAAAGGGGTTCGATTCGGTCTGGCCGGTTACGTAGGCGTTGCCGCCGCCGTCCACGGCGATGCCGTATCCGTCGTCCTCGGCCGCACCTCCCAAATATGTGGCGTAGGTCACCGAGGGATCAATCACCAGTTCGCGGCTGCGATCATAGTTGCCCAGCTCGAAGCTAACCTGGTTTTTGGCCTGCAGGACAAAACGCGCATCGACGGGCTCGCGTGCTCCACCTTTCTGCTGGTAAGCGACCGGCTTGTGCAGGAGCACGTCTCCCGCGGAGGATGCGAGGATCAGATTCCCCGAGTGGTCGGTGGCGATGCGTTTCGCACCGGTGACGCCCAGTCGGATTGCGGCAGGAATAGCGCCGGGAGCGACGATAAAATCGAACTCCAGTTGCTTCTGCACGCCGTAGAAGGCCATGGTTACTCCCGGGTAAGCGTCCCGGTAGGAGATGCGCGCATACTGAGCTACGTCCGCGTGCCACTGGCTGCGATCATTGCCGATGAAGTAATTGCTGCGGCCGGGCAGTTTGCTGTCGGCGATGATCTGGGACTGCGGATTGCCGCCGATGAGGTGCATGTGAATCGCAGCGGTGCGATCTTTCTCCGCGGCTGGCGCTGCTGCGGGCTGCGTTGTTCCGGCCAGTCCATGGTTGCGGGTCACCCGCGTAGCCGCTGCCTGCGAGGAAGAATGCAACGCGAAGACCGTGTCGTTGGCGGTGAGGAATACCGTGTAACCGTTGCCCCGCGCCATGTACTTGACCTGAGGATCGGTCTGGCCCTGGTTCGCTTCAAAGGCGAGGGGAAGAGTTCCCATACTCGCGCGTACCCTGGCGCTGTCTTCCGCGCGCAGCGCTGGCGCCTGCAGGGGCGCTGCGGCAGCGCGCTTGGCGCTCGCCGTTCCGCGGTGCATACGCAGGCCTCCGGCGACTGCGACTCCGAGGGCAGCTAACATGACTACGGCGACGATCCAGCTAGCAGACGTGAACTTTTTTGGGGATGGCTTAGACACGACGTTCCTCCTGTGATGAAACCCTGAACCACCGCTCTGTCAGAATAGACCCGGCCTGAGGGCGAACAAATCCCGAAACCACGCACCTCTTTCCCTGGGTCCGCAAGGGTGCCGGTTGGTGGAGCTTAGACGCGAGTATGGATTGGCAGACAGGCCTTGTCAATGAAGGGTAGATAGCAATTCAGGTGCCACCGACTCTCTCGCCAGACCATGGAGCCGGCAGGGAGCCGGCCGGGTAGTGGCTATTCTTTCAGCTTTCGGTTGGCGAAAGGACGAGGAGCCGGCCTTAAACCTCAAGGTACTGTGACAATCACGCCGGTACAGGGTTTCGAGCCGCGCCTGCGGTAGCTGTGGGCCACCGCCGAGTCGAAATAGATCGCGTCCTCGGGCTCGAGGAGAAATTCGTCGCCGGCAATTTTGATGGTCAGCGAACCCTTCAGAACATAGAGAAATTCGACCCCAGCGTGCTGGTGAGGCTTGAGTTTCTCCACCGGAACGTCTTGAAAATCTGCCAGAAACGCGCTCAACTTGCGCTCCGTGGCCCGGTAGTCCAGGCACTCAAAGTAGTACTGGACGTCCTGAGTACCCGGCCGCTCCGGGAACCGCACCCGCTCTTCCCGGCGCACCACCCCCACCACCCGGCGCTTGCGCTCATCGGTGAAGAAGTAGTCGAGTCCCACCCCGAAGACCATGGCGATGCGCAAGAGTGTGGGCAAGGTGGGAAACAACTTTCCCCTTTCCAGCTTGGAGAGCAATGCCGCTGAAAGCCCGGTATGCTTGCCCAATTCCACCAATCCCATACTCTTGCGCAGGCGCATGGAGCGCAATTTTTCGCCAATCGAATAGCGTCCCAGCCCTTGGGAAATGGTGTCTGTTATGCCAGCGGTCATTTCTCTATAATAAAACAATTGTTCGTATCAATAAATAAGCAAAACAAGAATAAAGCCATGCACCGGGGGCATGGCTTTAGGAACAAATCCGCAGTCGATCCTACTGGGGCTTCTTCTTGTTGAACATTCCCATTACGTTGTTGACCGGATTCTGCGGGCTGCCCTTGCCGGCGAGGGCTCCTTTCAGGAGGCCAGTGGCCATTCCCTTCACGTCGGGAAGGAACTTCGGATCGGAAGTTGTTCCCGAGACCGTCAATGGGATGGAGCCCATTCCGCCAACCGCGGCGTTCAATTTGAACGCGAGTTCATTGGCCGGACTGACCGTGCCCGCGCCGGTGACCACACCGATGGATGGGACTGTGAGATTGATATTGTCGGCGCGTGTGCCATCGGGAGCCACGCGAACATTGGAGCTGAAATTCTGAATGGTCGTGTCGTTGCCCGTGTTCTTGCCCGACAGCGCAGAGATGGCGGAAAGTTTCGAGCCGAGGTTGAAGTTGGCGAGGGTGGAGTTTTCCATTTTAACCGTCCCGGTCGTGACCAATTTATCGACCGGACCAACAATCGTCAGGGCGGTATTGAGGTCGCCGCCTTTCAGTTGTGACTTCGGGGGCAACACCACGCCCAACGCCGGCAGCATAGCCTCCAGATCATCGACGGGCATGCCCTGCCCGATCAGTTTCAAATTGACCGAGGTCACTTGGCCGTGGGAGTCGTACGTGCCGTTCACGTGCGCGACGGCCTTGCCCATGGAAATATCGCATTGCGGGATGCTGCCCGTCTCCTTGGCCAGATCATGCACCACCGTGTAGGTCACCTGCACCGGTTTGCCCGCGGGCGATCCCTTCTGAACGACCTGTAAATTGGTGGCTTTCAGCGTGCCATTGGTCTTGGCTTCATGTCCGTCGGAGGCGACCGAGCCGTCGAAATCCGCGATGCCCGAGATCCCCGAAGCGGGGTCAATGAAACCCGACGCTGCCAGGTTCATTTTTTGTACGGTGACCTTGGCGTTGAGCGGAGTACGAGCCGCGTTGCCGGCGTCGATGGGGCCAGCTTTGCCCTCGAGTTTCAGACTTCCGCCGACCGGCAGTTGTGCCGTCATTTCGAAGGGAAAGGATGAGGTGAAGGAAAAGTCGGTTACTTTAATCGTCACCTTATCGTAAGAGCGAGCCTTCTGCGTCGATCCCGCCCGCGATACCGTAAGACGCCCGTCATTAACGGTCAGCTTGGCCACCGACAGATTCGGATTAGCGGAGGGAGTTGAGGCTGCGGGCTGCGAATTCGGGCTACTCGATGGGGCTGCGGCTGCGGGGTTCGTCGCCGCCGTATTATTTCCGCCCAGGCTGGAGAAATTCCACTTCTCGCCGTTCTCCGATTTCACCAGGCTGATCTCCGGCTGGTTCAACGTCAGATGGGTCACGTTCAGGGTCTTCGAGAAAATCAGCGGGATCAGTTCCACCCCGACCTTGAGCGACTTCGCCTGCACGAAGGGAGACTTGCTGAACGCGGGATCGTCCGCGATGGAAATGTCATCCGCCGCTACGCTACCCGAGAGCAGCGAGAGCGAAAGGTTCCCCACCTTGACCTGTCTTCCCATCGCGGCCGTAAGGTCTGTCTCAATCTTCGGCCGGAATGCGTTCGCGTCAATGAAGAAAGGGATTGCGATGACGATGACAATCAGGACAGCAACGACGATGGCAACGATCTTCAGATTTCGGTTCATGGTTCGTACCTCCTGCCAGAACGGCAAATGGCGGTCGTGTTTGCGGCGGGGCCTGGAGAAGAAGACGTTGCGAGCAGCGTCTCTACAACAGGCGAGTGTATCACTGCGGGTCTTGCAGTAGCTCGGGAGACGGGACCGTGCCGGTCTCCGTCTGCTTCTCCCGCGCGGCGTGTTCGTTGTCGATGCTCCGCGCCGCTTCCAGTTCCGTCTTCGCTTCTTGCTTGCGCCCCATGTGGAGCAGCAGTTGTCCCCGCACATAATGGATATCGGTGCGCGCTGGATCGAGTTTGACCGCGGCGTCGATCTCCACCAAAGCCAGAGCATACTTTGCCTGGCGCTGATAAATCTTCGCCAGCCCCAGATGGGAATTCACCAGCCGAGGGTCGCGGCGCAGCGCCTGGTGGTAACTGGTCTCGGCGTTCCTGTCGTCTTGCATCAGCCAATATACGTCTCCCAGTTCGTCGTAATCGAGTGCGAGATCCGGTTCCACGGCGGCGTCTTGCAAAAATTCATCGCGCGCTCGCTGGAGATCCTGCTTCTTCAGGTAGGTCAGCCCCAGGTTGAAATGCACGAAAGGAAGCTTGGAATCAGCCTCGGCCGCGGCCTGAAATTCCGCCAATGCCAGATCGTATTGCGCGAGGTTCAGATGATACTTGCCAATAAAAAGGCGGTATTCGGGTGAACCATCGCCGAGTTTGATGAGTTGTTCGGTGGCGCGGTTGTCGAGTTCTTTCCGTCCGGCCCTATGGGCGGCGTTCGAAAGCACGTACAAGTAGGGCAGATGTCCCGATTCCTGCGCCCAGAGAGGTTCCAGCATCGCGGCCGCATCCGCCCAGCGCTCGGCAAAAAAATAACACAGCCCCAGCAGATAGCGCGGCTGCGGCGCGTCCGGTTGATCGCGCACCACCGACTCGAACGGTGGTGTCGCTTCCAGAAACTCGTTCTGCCGGTAGTACGCCAAGCCGATATTTAACCGGATGCCCGCGACTTGGGGCAGCAAATGCTCCGCCTTCTGCAGCGCTTCCAGAGCCTTGGTCCATTGCTTCCGCCGCATATAGATCACGCCGAGATTGGCGTACGCTCCCCCGGCTTGCGGATCCACCAGAAGCACCTCGCGGAAATCGCGCTCCGCTTCCTCCAGCCGGCCCTGCGTGAGGGCGTCTTGCCCGCGCTGAAAAAGCTTCGCGGGATCGGCGGCTCTCGCGTCCCGGGCATCTGAAGAAAGCGAGGCTGCCGGGGCGCCGCTGCGTCCATTTGCCGCCGGTGCAGGCGAGGCTTGCCGCGGCGGAATGGCCATCGCCATCCCGGCCAGCAGAAGCAACTCAAAACCTTTCGATGTGATTCGTGCGCTTGACACTGGTATGACTCTCTGCTGTAGTGTCCGCCAGTGTACGCTCTCAATTCAAGCGGGGACGCGAACGCTGAACACCGGCCTGAGATTTTCTTGGAACTGCGGCGCCTCTCCGTTCTGGCGCGAGGGTTGCGATGGTGACCATTCGTGATGTGGCGAAGGAAAGCGGATTTTCCTCGACCACGGTGTCGATCGTACTCAACAATGCGCCGCTGGCGCGCTACATCCCTGCGGTCACCAAGAAGCGCATTGAACGCGCGGCGCAAAAGCTCGGATACCGGCCCAACCAGTTCGCCCGCTCCCTGCGGAGCAAACGCAGCCACACCGTCGGCGTCATGGTCTTCGACATGACCGACCCGTTCTGCACGCTGATTCTGCGCGGCATCGAGAATACGCTCTACCAGTCTTCCTTCCTCCCCATTCTTACGGATGTGCACAACGAGCGCAGCCGCTTCGAGCGCTACCTGGAGATGCTTCTTGACCGCCGCATCGAGGCGCTGATTGTGGTGGCCAACTGGCTCTTCCTCGATATCAATCTGCTCGGCGATTTGGAGAAGAGCAGCGTTCCCACGGCGATGATCGGCTGTGAACTGAAGACGGACTCGATCAGTTCGGTCATCGTCGACAACGAGGTCGGCGGCTACATGGCGCTCGAACACCTGCACTCTCTCGGCCACCGTAAAATTGCCTTCATCCGCGGCCCCAAGGCGCTCACCGACAGCTCTCCGCGCTGGCGCGGCATCCGCAGCTGCGCCAAGGAATGCGGTCTGGAGCTCGACTCCCGGCTGATCATGGAACTCCCCGAATCGCGCGATCCCCTGTCCAGCTTCGAATCGGGTCACAAGATCACCGAAGAATTGATTCGGCAGAAGCGTCCCTTTACCGCGCTGCTGGCCTTCGATGACATGAGCGCCTTCGGCGCGATCCGGGCCCTAACCAAGGCGGGCGTGCGCGTGCCCGAACAATGCTCGGTGATCGGTTTCGACGACGTCGCAACTTCGGCACTTTACACGCCCTCGCTGACCACCGTCCGTCAGCCCATGGAAGCGATGGGGGCGTCCGCCGTGGGGATCGTGGTCGACGGTATTAACGCAGTGCTCGAAAAGCGCGAAATCGGCGCCACCCATCGCAAGGTGGCTCCGGAATTAGTAGTGCGCGAGTCGACACGCAGTTTGCTCTAGCTCCGTCGCTTGAATCGCGCGGTCCTCTGCTCTTTCGTTTCGCCGGAGCAAGAACGATTTTGCCGAGAAAGGTGTGATTCGGCGCTCAGACTATCTCTTTTTTCTTGACAGTTGATGTGCCATAAAAGCACTATTCATACGATTTAATAACCAGGCCGGAGGGATCTCACGAGTTACGTGGGAGAAGTGTCGGTACGAAAATGAAGAGCCGAACCGGCACCATTACCGGCACGGTGCATGGCGACACCGGAGCGATAGAATGTCGCGTTGCAACTTTGGATTGGGAGGCCGTTTCATGAATAGCGGGAACGCAATGGCAAAGACAGTGTGGAATTTCCTTTCGGTTTGCATTCTGTTCCTCTGCGCGGCGTCTGTCGCGCTTGCCCAAGCCGGACGGGGCAGCATCAGCGGCCTGGTCACCGACCCAGTCGGCGCTGTCGTTCCCGGAGCCAAAGTCACCCTGCTCAACCCGGCAACCGGAGTGAAGCAGCACACCCTCACCAGCGGCGGCGGACTCTACACCTTCATCTCCCTGAATCCTGGCGTCTATCAGGTCACGGCAACCCAGACCGGCTTTAAGAGCATTGCCCTCGAGAAAATCACGGTCAGCGTCGATCAAGTCACCGAAGTCAACATCACCCTGCAGGTCGGCGCTGCCAGCGAGACGGTCACGGTTACCGAGGGCGTCGAACTGGTTGAGCCCAGCAACTCGACCGTCGGCTCGCTGATCCCGGCCGAAGCGATTGACCGGGTCCCGCTGGTATCCCGCAACGTGTTCGATCTTATCCAGCTGAGTGCGGGCGTGAATGCTGTCAACGGTTCGCCGAACTCCAGCGACTCCATGCAGTCCGTTCAGAATATTTCAGTTGGGCGTCCGGGAGTCGACGTTTCCGCCGATACGATCAATGGTTCGCTCGTGGGTTCGGTCTACTACATGCTCGACGGCGCCCCCATTGGAATTGCGGAGAACAACTCCGCCGCCATCATTCCAGCGATGAACATTCCTGAGGACGGCGTGCAGGAAGTGCGCGTCGAGACCCAGAATACGTCGGCGTCCTATCAGAGCGGCGGCGCGGGCGTCATCAGTCTGGTCAGCAAGTCCGGCACCAATAAGTTTCACGGTGATATTTTTGGCGTATTCCGGCCCAACGCCTTGTCCGCCAACGACTATTTCAACAAGATATCTGAGGCGTCAAACGGCCAGCCCAACACTCCTCCGGATTTCTACCGTTACCAGGAGGGCGCAGCGATCGGCGGGCCGATCATCAAGGACAAGCTCTTCTTCTTTGCGGATTACGAAGACACGCAGCAGGTGCAGTTCGAGGGCATCAAGTCCTATACCGTTCCCACCAGCGCCGAGCGGACCGGAGACTTTTCGGCCCTCTTGAATAATGTAGATCCCGTGAATGGGCCCTCCCCGATCGTCATTTACGATCCGACCCAGCCCGACAATCCGGATGGCACACGGCAGCCATTTCCCGGGAACAAAATTACCGGCCCGCTGAATCCCATCGGCTCGCTCTTTCTGTCGAAAATGCCGAAGTGTAATTTCCCCAGTCCGGCGACGTGTGACTCGGCAACCAGTGACGTCAGCCCTAATTTCGTATTGCCAGGGCTAGACCCGTTCAAAGGGCACAGGTTCGACGTCCGGTTAGATTGGAACCAAAGCGATAAGCAGCGCATCTTCGGCCGATTCTCCTATGACAAATTAATCTTCTCTACGGCCAACGTATTTCCCAGCGGCTGGGACCCCGACTATGCTCAGAACACGACCAACGGGCGCAATGTTCTCTTAGCGGACGATCTGACCTTGAATTCTTCCACAGTTCTGAACTTGCGCTATTCCTTTACGCGCCACTACGAGAATCAGGGAGGGCCGCCATCGTACCTGAGCAACGACATAACGAAGCAGGGCTTTCCCTCGTCGCTGGCCTCGGAGGTGGTGTTCAAGCAGCTTCCCTTCATAATCTTTGGCGATGTGGGCGGCGGCGTTGGGGGCACGGCCGACTACAACAATTTCGTCTATGCCAGCGAGAACAGCGACGTCAGTGCCACCCTCACAAAGGTGCATGGCAAGCACGACATCTCATTCGGCTTCGAGTGGATGAAGCGATACCTCAACGTCGGCCAACCGCCGGCGCCAGCCGGCTCTTACCTCTTCGACATCAGCGCTACGGATCAGTCCGTTGCCAGTTCCGTTGGCGGCAGCGATTTCGCCTCTACACTCATCGGCATGGGAACAACCCCAGGCAACGAATCAAGCAGCTATCCCAATTTCACCAAAGACGTCTTCGCCGCCGAGTCCAATCCCTACTACGCAACCTTCATCGAGGACACTTACCATCCCACGCAGAAGTTGACTATTACTGCCGGACTGCGTTGGGACATCTTCGGCGGGCGGAACGAGCGTAATAACCGCCAGGAATACTTTGATCCCAACGCGACCAACAGCGTTAACGGCGTCTCCTATACCGGCGCGGAAATCTTCAATAACAGCAGCAATCGCTCTCCCTATACAACCAATCTGCACGACTTCGGCCCGCGTCTGGGTTTCGCCTGGCAGCCGCTCAACCACTTGGTAATACGCGGGGGCGCAGGCTTCTACTACGGGCCCAGCACCGAGAACGTGGGAAGCGCCGGACTCAACACCGATGGATTCTCGTCCTCGACCACATGGAACGCCACCTGCTTTAACGCGAACGGAGACGGAAATACGTTCTTTAACACCGGCAACGCGCCCTGTAACGCCCCCGCCAACCCAGACGTTTTCACAGGCCCCTATTCTCTCAGCAATCCGTTTCCCAATGGAGTGATCCCCGTCTTCACCTCCCCGCCGACTGGGTTGGCCAATAATCTCGGGATCGCTTTAAGCACGGTGCTTCATTCCCAGCGCACACCCACCACCTACAATTTCAACTTCGGGCTGGAGTACGAACTGCCCCATCAAGTGGTCGTGAGTGCCGCCTATGTAGGCAGCCGCGGACTTTTCCTGCCCTTAGGCACGGCCGATCTGAACATGCTCGATGTCGCCACGATCGAGAAGTACGGTCCTGCACTGTGCATCACGGATGACACGAGCTGCCAGGTGCCCAACACCTGGGAGCCAATTCAAGCCCCGACCAACCAGTGGTTCGGTTCTTCTACCGTGCCGCAGTACATCGCGCTCGAAAAATATCCCCAGTTCGGCGGCGGCGGCTTCGGCAACGGCGTCGCCGTCCATGGTTATCCGGCAGGCGACTCCGAGTACAGCTCCTTGCAAACCAAAGTGCAAAAGAGGCTGACTGGACATTTCACTACACTGGCTTCCTTTACCTGGGGCAAGCTGATCACCGACGATGGCAATCCTCCCTTGGGTTTCGTAGGGTCTCACGCGGGGGCGGCTCAGGACTGGAGAAATCTGGGGTATGAGCACTCGATCAGCCCCCAGGACGTCAAGTATTCGTTCACTGGACAGGTGTCCTACGACTTGCCGGTAGGTAAGGGCCGGGCCGTGAATCTGACCGGCGTATCCAATAGCTTGCTCGGTGGCTGGACCGTCAACAGCATCCTCTACTTCAGCACTGGCGTTCCCATCGCCTCACCAGGCTCCGGAACACCAAACAGCCCGCTCGCGCAGCGTGCGGACATGGTCTGCGATCCGTCAAAAGGCGCTCCGCACACGGTGGCGGAGTGGTTCAGCCCCTCTTGCTTCGCTCAGCCCGGCGGTTCAAGCAATCCAAATCTCTACATCCCGGGAACCGCTCCCGCTTACCTCGACAATGTTCGCACCCGGGGGGCGCGCAATCTCGACCTCTCCATTTACAAGACGATTAACTTTACGGAAACGAAGGCACTCCGCTTCGATGTTTCCGGCTACAACATGACCAACTTCGCGCAATATGGATACCCAAATGTGAAGAGCGTCGTCTCTGTGCAGCAACAGCAGGGAAGTCCTTTTGGACTGATCCAAAACAACGTCAACACGCCGCGCCAGTTCCAGTTCGGAGCCCGCTTCACCTTCTAAACGGAGTTACGGCAATAAGAAAACCCGGCCTCGCAAAGGCCGGGTTTCTTTTTGCGATGCTCAAGTGGAGCGATGCCCATGTGGAGACGGCCGCCCTTCGACTTCGCTCAGGGCAGGCTCTCGGCTGTCCCGCCAGCGCAAAGCGCGGCGGCAAGGCGAGACATTGGTCGAAAGCCATGGGCCCAAAGCTAGAAGCTAGAAGCTAGAAGCTAGAAGCTAGAAGCTAGAAGCTACTACCCACCGTGGCCCGCGCTCCCACCGCCTCCAGCGCGTGCTCGAGATCTGCGATCAGATCCTCCGCGCTCTCGATCCCCACCGACAGCCGCACCATCTGCTCGGTCACGCCCATCTTCTCGCGCTGCTCGGCGGAGATCATGGCGTGCGACGTCAGCATCGGAATCGATACCAGCGACTCCACTCCTCCCAGGCTCGTGGCCAGCGTGAACAGTCGCATTGCCTCGCTTACGCGGCGCGCGTCCTCGCCCCCGCCCTCAACCTCAAACGTCACCATGCCGCCGCCACCGCTCATCTGCTCGCGCGCAATGGCATGCTGCGGATGGCTCTTCAGAAACGGATAATGCACGCGCCGCACCTGCGCGTGCTGTTCCAGGAATTCGGCCACGCGCAGTGCGTTCTCGTTCTGGCGCGCCACTCGCACCGCCAGCGTCTTCAGCCCGCGGATCAGCAGCCACGAGGCATGCGGGTCCATGCAATTGCCCAGCGTCGTGCGCGTCTCGTGGATCTGTTCCATCAACTCGCGCCGTCCCGCCACCACGCCGCAAGTCAAATCCGCGTGCCCGCTCAAATATTTCGTGCCAGAGTGCATCACCAGATCGATGCCGTACTCCGCCGGGTGCTGATTGATGGGCGTGCCGAAGGTGCTGTCGATCATGCTGATCAGCTTGTGTTGACGGGCCAGCGCCGCAGCCTTTTTCAGGTCGACCACGCGCAATGCCGGATTGGTGGGCGACTCCAGATACAGCATCCGCGTGTTCGGGCGGATCGCCCGCGCGTGCTGTTCATAGTCGTTGGTATCGACGAATGTCGTCTCAATGCCCAGCCGTGGCAGCCACTGCGAGAGGAACTTTGTTACCCCGCCATAGATGTCGCGCTGCGCGACAATATGATCCCCGGTCTTCAGCAAAGCCAGGATCGTGGTGGTGATGGCTCCCATGCCGGAAGCGAACGTCCGCGCCGCCTCCACGCCTTCGATCGCGGCCACGGCTTGTTCGGCCACCGTGTTCGTCGGATTCCCCCACCGCGTGTAGTAGCGGTCGGTGGTGGTCACGCGCTGTTGCTCGTCGTTGTCGGTGACTTCGAAGGTCGTGGTTTGGTAGATGGGCGTGCCGACTGGACCATTTTTCTTTTCCGGGTCTGCCCCGCCGTGTACCGCGGCAGTTTCAGGGCGACGGGTCTTCGGTTTCATCGCTACCTCACCTCCTCCAGAGTAATCGCGCCCCTTCGACCGGGGCAAGGGTAGTAGTGCAGTTTCAGAATTTCGACTGCTTCCTTTTATAATGCCCCATTCGCAGTCTATGGACTTGGGTCTGAAAAATCGAGTAGCCCTGGTGGCCGCGTCCAGTCAAGGACTGGGCCTCGCTACCGCCGAAGCTTTCGCCGCAGAGGGTTGCCGCGTCGCAATGTGTGCGCGCAACCAGCAGACGCTGCAGGCCGCGGCAGACAAAATCAGAAAACAGTACAACGCGGAAGTCTTCGCAGAAGCCTTTGACGTTGGTGACTCGGCCGCCGTCAGCCGATTCGTCGCGGCAATTGCACGCAAGTTCGGTAGCGTCGACATCTGCGTCACCAATGCCGGTGGCCCGCCAGCCAAAGGATTCCTCGCGGCTACCCTCGAGGACTGGCAGCGCGCCCTCGCGTTGAACTTCCTGAGCACGGTTTATTTCGCTCGCGAAGTTATCCCTCACATGCAGCGGAAGCAATGGGGCCGCATCATTACCATCACGTCGATTACCACGAAGCAACCGGTGGCCGATCTGGTGCTTTCGAACGCAGTCCGTACCGCCGTGGTCGGATTAGTAAAGAGTCTCGCCAACGAGTTTGGCAAAGACGGAATCCTGGTCAACAACGTCGGGCCCGGTTTTACCGCCACCGATCGTCTGAAGGAATTGGCCAAAGCCCGCTCTTCCGCCTCCGGAAAAAGCGAACAGGAGATTTTCGACGCCTGGGCCGCCGACGCTCCGCTCAAGCGCCTGGGCGAGCCTCGCGAACTGGCCGAAACCGTCGTCTGGCTGGCTTCGGAACGCGCGTCTTACGTAACCGGCCAGACCGTGCTGGTCGATGGCGGCATGTATAAAGGACTGTAAGCTGTCTTCATCTACCGGGAGATCCATGCGATCCATCGCTTCAAGAATGTCCGTCATGAGTGGGGAAGGCGCACTCTCCGTCTTCGCCCGAGCCAAAGAGTTGGAAGCTCAGGGCGGCTCCATCATCCACTTGGAACTCGGCGAGCCCGACTTCCATCCCGGTAAGTCGGTGATCGAATCGGCCGCCAAAGCGCTGGCTGACGGTAAAGACCGCTACTGCGCCGTCGCTGGCGTCCCCGCCCTGCGCGAGGAAATCGCCGACTACCTGGCGCGCACTCGCAACATCAAGGTTTCGCCAGCCAACATCGTGCTTGCGCCCGGCTGCAAGATCGCTCTCTTCCTAGCGATGATGGCCCTGCTCGATCCCGGCGACGAAGTCCTCTATCCCGATCCCGGCTTCCCCGGCTATTCCTCGATCACGCTTGGCCTGGGCGCGGTTCCCGTGCCCTTTACGCTTTCCGCCCGCAATCATTTTCAGCCCGACCCTGCGGAAGTGGCGTCAAAGATCACACCGCGCACGCGCATGCTGCTCACCAATTCGCCCGGCAATCCCACCGGAACCGTCTACACAGACGCGGTGCAGCGCGCCCTGGCCGAACTCGCCGTCAAGCACGACCTGTGGGTGCTCTCCGACGAGATCTACGCGCGCATTCTGTATGGCGGCGAATATCGTTCCATGCTGCGCTACCCCGGCATGCACGAGCGCACCCTGATCATCGACGGATTCTCCAAGAGCTTCGCCATGACCGGATGGCGCCTGGGATACACGGTCGCTCCACCCGAGGTCGTCCCCGCGTTGCTCATGATGGCGGTGAACACCTACACCTGTGTCGCCGAGTTCACGCAGTATGCGGCCATCGACGCGCTTCGCGATCGCGAGGGCAACACGGCGCACATGGTCGGCGAATTCAGCCGCCGCCGCGAACAATTCGTGCGCGATCTGAATCGCGTGCCGGGCTTCCGCTGCCATCCGCCCGACGGCGCCTTCTATGCGTGGGTCGACATCACGGGCACCGGCATGAGCGCCGAGGACCTGTGCCGCATTCTGCTGGAAGACGCGGGCGTCGCGGCCATTCCGGGCGCAGCTTTCGGCCCGTCCGGCAAAGCTTTCATCCGTTTCTCCTTCGCGTCTTCGATGGCGACCCTGCACGAGGCTGTAGAGCGCATCGTGAAGGTATCAACCGCCTGGCAGGGAACAGCGGCCGTTCGATGAGTGTGCCCGCCGAGTGGACGCGCGCGAGATGTTTGTCGCCTAAATTTCAGCACCCGAGGAATCCATGAAATTGCCATTTTTCCCGGTACGCCGCTCGCTGCTCGGTCTTGTAGGCTTCCTTCCCATTCTCGCCGCCGCCCAGGCTCGCCCTTTCCCCGGACCCGATGTCCAGCAGATTTATCAGCGCTTGCTGCCGCAGATCGAAAAAATCCCCGCCTTCGACCACCACGCGCATCCCGGCTACGCCGACGATCCTGACGTCGACGCCATGGCCGCTCCGCCCAATGCCAGCGAAGCGTTGCGCACGCGCGACGATAATCCTGAACTCGCCGCCGCCGCCAAGGCTCTGTTTGGCTATCCCTACACCGATCTCTCGCCCCAACATGCGAAATGGCTTCTCGACAAAAAAACGGAACTGAAGAAGCAACTTGCCGGGACCGCCTACTTCAACTCGATTCTCGACAAGATCAACATCGAGAGTTCCGTGGCGAACCGCGCCATGATGCCCGACTACCTCGACCCCAAGCGTTTTCCCTGGGTCTTCTTCGCTGACTCCTTCATGTGGCCGTTCAACAATGAACGCGAGGCCGCGCGCAATCCCGACGAAGGCGTCTTCATTCCCCTGCAGGGAAAAATGCTGCACCGCTGGATGCAGCAGGAAAATGTCGGCAAACTTCCAGGCACCTTCGCCGACTATTTGAAGTTCATCAGCCAGGTGCTCGAGGGCAATTCGAAGCGAGGCGGCATCGCCATGAAGTTTGAGGTCGCCTATTTCCGCCCGACGACGTTCGGCGATCCCCCCCGTGCCCAGGCCGAAGACATTTACCTGCGCTACGTCACCGGAGGAATCCCAACCGAAAAAGATTACCGCACGTTTCAGGATTACATCTTCCGCTATCTCGTGCAGGAAGGCGGACGGCTGCATTTACCGGTGCACATTCACACCGCGATCGGCATCGGAGATTATTTCAATTTGTCGCAGAGCAACATCATGAATCTGGAAAGCGTGCTGCGCGATCCGCGCTACGCCTCCACCACCTTCGTCATGATCCACGGCGGATATCCGCTGGAGCGCGAGGCCATCTGGCTCGCCGCCATGAAGAACGTCTATCTGGATTCTTCCTTTGGCGAACTCGCGCAGTACCCCTCCGCCTTCAAAGAGACGCTCAAAATGTGGCTGGAAACTTTTCCCGACAAGATCACTTTCGGCACCGACTGTTTCCCTTACAATCAGATACTGGGGGCGGAAGAGAGTTACTGGCTGGGCGTGCAGTCGTCGCGCACCGCTCTGGCCGCGGCCCTGGCCGAGATGGTCTCGGAAAACGAAATCACCGAAGCCCGGGCGCTGGAATTAGCCCACGCCTACCTGCACGACACCGCGGTGAAGTTGTACAACGGACGAGTACATTGAGTTCGTGAAGGCGGCGGGCGAAGACGAGAGCGTGATGACGCTCCAGCCGCGAAGCGGCGGCATAATTTAGCCCAGGACGTAAGTCCTGGGTAAGCTCGGAAGTATGGAACCGAGCTCCGGAGGGACGGCATAAGAAGTAAGCCGCATACAATCTCATGGCAAAAACGAAATCAAAAGCCAAAACGCGCTCTAAGACCAAAGCCAAGAAATCCCATTCCCGCGCCAAGCGCGCGCTTACCAAACACGTCGCGGGCACCGCCGCTCTCCAATACATTCCCTGGCATACCATCCCGCTCGAAGAACTCAACCCGCTGCTACAGCGGCAATTCGTGGTCGGCCAGGAAATTATGGTGGCGCGGGTGCTGTTGAAGAAAGGCTGCATCGTCCCCGAGCACAGCCACCACAACGAGCAACTGACCTACATCCTCGACGGCGCGCTCAAGTTCTGGATCGACGGCAAAGAGATCGTGGTCCAGGCCGGCGAAGTCCTCTGCATCCCGGCGCACATGCCCCATAAGGCCGAGGCGCTCGAAGACACCGTCGATCTCGACGTCTTCAATCCTCCCCGCGCCGATTGGATCAACAAGACCGATCAGTATTTGCGGGAAACGAAATAGATCGGGCCATGCCTCCTCTCTCCACTTCGGCGCCGGGCGTGCGTCAGGCGGCCTTCCGCTTCCGCTGCATTGCCTGCGGCGATCTGAGCGACAGCGCCCGTCAGAATTTCCGCTGCTCCCAGTGCGGCGACCTGCTCGAAATCACCTATCCCCACGGGAAAGAAGCCGGCTCCGCGGCGCAGAACTTAAAAGCCAGCTGGCGCCAGCGTCGCCTCTCTCAATCGGCGATCGATCAGAGTGGCGTCTGGCGCTTCCGCGATCTGCTTCCCGCGCTCGCGAACGACGAGCAAGCCATCACCCTTCGCGAGGGCAATACTCCGCTGTACGAGCTTCCACGGTGTGCCCGCATCACGGGTGTGCCGCGCCTGTCCGCGAAACATCAGGGCTTGAATCCCACCGGCTCCTTCAAAGACGCCGGGATGACGGTCGCCGCGACCTTCGCGCGGCTGGCCGGATTCCGCTGGGTCGCGTGTGCTTCGACGGGCAACACCTCTGCGTCCATGGCCGCCTACGCCGCTCGCGGAGGCATGCGCAGCCTGGTGCTCGTTCCTGAGGGCAAGATTTCCTGGAGCAAGCTTTCCCAGGCTCTCGATTACGGCGCCGTCACCTGCCAGCTGCGCACTGACTTCGACGGCTGCCTGAGCCTGCTGCAGGAACTGGTTCTGCGCGCGCCGGTCTACCAGTTGAATTCGATCAATCCCTTTCGTCTTGAAGGCCAGAAGACTCTCGCGCTCGAACTCCTCGAACAACTCGACTGGCAATCGCCCGATCACATCATCGTGCCCGGCGGCAACCTCGGGAACAGTTCCGCGATCGGCAAGGCGCTGGTGGAAATGCGCGACCTGGGCCTGATTTCGCGCTTGCCCAGGTTATCCGTCATTCAAGCGGAAGGCGCCAATGCGCTGGTGCGTACCCTTCGCGAAGCCGCCGGCAAACGACTGATCAGCGTGCAGGCGGAAACTCGCGCCACCGCCATCCGCATCGGCAATCCCGCCTCGTGGAAGAAAGCGGTTCACGTTCTCGAAGCCACTGGCGGAGCCTGCGAACAGGTCACGGAAATCGAGATCGCTCAAGCGAAGGCGGAGATCGGCGCCGAAGGCATTGGATGTGAGCCCGCTTCCGCGGTCACGCTCGCCGGATTGAAGAAGCTGCTGAAGCAGGGATTTGTGAAGCCCGAAGAAAGCGTAGTCCTGGTGCTAACAGGAAACCTGCTGAAGGATCCCGACTTCACCATGGGATTCCATCGCGGCGACTTATTAAAAGGCACAGCCGACGAAAGTGCGAGCGCCGCGTTGAACCCGTTGCGCCGTCCGCCGATCGTTCTGGACGCCACGCTGGAGGCGGTGATTGGAGCGCTGGAGCAAGCCGAGAAGTCTTGATCGGAATCATGCCATCCAATCGCAGAAAACGCCCGCCGCTCCGACTCAGGCTCCCGGCCACGTCCGCCAATCTCGGTCCCGCCTTCGATGCCGCCGCTCTCGCGATGGATTTTTACATCAAGCTCGACGCCCGTCCAGCCCAAGAATTCTCCATCCACGCCACCGGCCGCGATCGCGAAATCTGCGGAGCGCTTCAAGACCACCTCATCCTGAACACATATCGCGAGGTGCTCGAAGCCGCGGGCTGGCCGCTCACTCCGCTGTCTCTCAATATCGCGAATGACATCCCCATCGGCAAAGGCTGTGGTTCCTCGGCCGCCGCGCGGCTGGCAGGGATCGCTCTGGCAGTGCACTTTGGCCGCCTGCGTTGGACCGATGCACAAATTGTCGGCGAAGCTTCCCGCCGCGAGCACCATCCCGACAACGCCTCCGCCTGCTGGATGGGTGGTCTCACCGTCGCGCGCATGTCTGGGTTGACCGAGGACGCCGCCGAAGCCCAGGTGGCCTGCATCCGCCCGAAGGGGAAGTGGCCGCTGCTGCTCGCGGTTCCGGAGCAGAGTCTCTCTACCGAAGAAGCCCGTCGCGTCCTGCCCGCAGAGTATTCGCGAGCCGATGCAGTCACGAACGTGCAAAATTCCATGCTCCTGCTCGCGGCCTTCACGCAAGGCCGCCCCGATCTTCTTTCTGCAGCCCTCGAAGACCGCATCCACCAGCCTTATCGCGCGCCTTTGTGTCCCTTGCTGCCGTGCCTACAGGAATTAAAAGGGAAGGAAGGCGTTCTCGGGGCGGTCCTCAGCGGCGCCGGCCCTTCGGTATTGATGTTCCTCGATCCCCGCGCTTCGCGGCAAAAGACGCGCAGGCTGGTCGTCGCTCACCTCTCGCGAAGCCGCCTCACCTCAGAACTCGTTTCCAGCTCGATTACCTTGCGGGGAGCACGCTCTTCGTTCGCGAAATCCTGAAGCGGCCCTACAGAAAACACCGTATTTACCAGCGCTTTCTCCGCCGTTAAATTGAAATTCTCCCCCTAGCGAAACTAATAGGTGAAAGCCGTGTTTTTACGATCACCGGAATTCGCGAGTATCTCCAGCAACCCCATGCGGGGGAGTTCCCGGGTCTGCAGGCAGGGGTGCGCTGGGCGGGGTGTCCTAAGAATGAAGTCCAAGACGCGTCAAGCTCGAGTGGGAGTCAAGCGGCTGTCGAACGAGCAAGTCCGCAGAGAGATTCAGAGCTTCCTGCATGCGCTTAAGTCCTATCCCGGCCGTTTCGCCAGGGACCCCGGCGTCACTTTCGAAGAGCACCATGGCGGCCTAGTCCGCGCTGCCAGCACAGTATCCCGCCGCCGCGTCTAATCGATTACCCGCCGTTACGGCTGGCCGGCGGCACAATCCCGTTCATCCGCAAATATTCCACCATCTGACCGTAGTGGTCGAAGCCATGCGACGACACGCTCGTTGCCAGACCCAACCGTGTCACCGCGCCTTCTCCGAACGGGCTTTTCACGGTGCCCACAACATTCTTCTCATTGATGGTCGCGATCGCCTTGTGAACATACTCGAAGGATTCTTTCAGATACTTGAGAATGTCAGCCTTGGTCGTGATCGACGGCGGTCCGGATTCGTCGCCGATGTCCACCGGCGGCTTCTGTTCCAGGAGCGCAGCCCCGAGTTCATAGTTCACCGACGCCACATGCTTGATTTGCTGGGCAAAGGTGCGCACGCCTTTGAACTCTCCGCTGGTGGGAGCGAATCCAAACTTATCCTCCGGCATAGCCTCGGCGGCGGGCACGAACTCGTGCTCAAGATTGAGAACCGTGCGGTCCAATACCTGAGTGACGGAGCGGTGTTCCTCCTTCGGCTTCCCCGCCTGCGCTGCGGCCGCAACCGTCAGGACCAGCAAACCGCACGCGATCAATCCCATTCTCTTGCTCATGATTCCCCTCTTTCGTGAGTCCGTTCCATCCGCCCGAGCCATCTTACTGCATGGCGTTGTCGCTACGAAAATGCTACAAATCGCCGCTCTCTTTAATATCCCTCTATGTTTCTCTGTGTCCTCTGTGGTTCAAGCTTTTGCTCTCAGCCCAAACGGCCACTCCCCATCCTTCCAAGCCCGAATCATATAAATGACGACGCCCGTCAGGAGAATGATTACCGCATAGCGCACCTCCTTCTGCCAGTTCACGCGCTTAAACAAGATGAACAAGAATCCAGCGCTTGCCAGCAGCGCCGGCAGCGGATAGAGCCACATGCGAAACGGCCGCGGCAGTTCCGGCTGCCGGATCCGCAACACGATTGAGCCGACCGCCTGTACCAAGAATTGCAGGACGAGGCGAATCACCACCAGGGCTGCGATTGCATCTTTCAACCGCAGAAAGCAGAACGCGGCCGCCACCACTCCCAGCGCCAGCAGCGAAATATGAGGAAACCGGTACACCGGATGCACCCGGGCAAACGCGCGAAAGTAATTTCCATCTTTCGCCGCCGCATAGGGCACACGCGAATACCCCAGCATCAGCGAAAAGACCGATGCAAAAGCGGTTACGATTACCAGTCCCGTCACCAGCCGTGCCGCCCAGGCGCCATATATCCTCTGCATGAACAACGACACAACGTACAGCCCATTGTTGTTCTGTCCTGCCTGCACCATCTCACGCCAAGGCACCACGGCTAGAATGCACAGGTTCATCATTAAATATAGACAGGCCACGATCAGAATAGAAAGCAGAAGCGCGCGCGGAATGTTCTTTCCCGGATCTTTGATTTCGTCGCCCAGAAAGCAGACGTTGTAGTATCCCCAGTAGTCATAGGTGGCGACCAGCATCGCTCCGCCCAGCCCAGTGAAGAATTGAGGGGACAAAGTGAATGCACCCGGGGGAAAGTCGAATGCGCGAGCGGCATTGAAGTGCGTCAGGCCCGCGAAGATGATCCAGCCAATGGTTCCCATCACGCCGAACCACAACACTTTCGAAAGCCGCCCAATCGCCGTGATGCGCCGATAAAGCAGCAGCACCGTAAAGAAGCAGATCGCCACCGCGATCGACGTGCCTGGGGTTACGATCCAACCGGCCTGCAACGGCCCTGCCCACGGTATGTGCAGCACCGCATCGTGTTGCGAATACACCGTCTCCAGCCCCGGCCAATAGTAGGCCGAGTATCCTGCCAGTCCGATACATCCAGTCGCGATTGATAGGGGCGCCGAAAATGATACCTGCCAGATAAATAAGAACGAAATCAGCCGTCCCCATGTCTGCGGACCATACATCTCGCGCAAGTAGCGATACGATCCGCCTGACGCCGGTAGCGCCGCACCCAATTCCGCGGATACCAGCCCATCACACACGGCCAGCAGTGCTCCCAAAACCCATCCCAGCATGGCTTGCGGGCCGCCCATCGCGCTCAAGACCAGGGGCATGGTGATGAACGGACCCACGCCGATCATGTCGATCATGTTCAGCGCCGTGGCGCTCCCCAGCCCCATCCCGCGGATGAGGCCCGGAGAACTCACTGCGGGTTGCGAGGAAGATTGCATTTCGTAGAGACGTTGCTGGCAACGTCTTCTCACCACGAAGAAGAAAGACGTAGCAAGCTACGTCTCTACGGCTAATTGTTGCTTTTCGCGCTCAACAGATTCACATACAGCCGCACCGCTCCCGGCACGCCCGCAGGCAACTGCCGGAAAAACGCATAGCCCGTATAGATGTACGTTCCCTTGCCATACTGCGCCCGCAGCAGACCGCCCTTCTGCGGATCTTCTCCCGGATCGTGACAGGACAGCAGCGGCGTGAAATGCTCATCCCACTTGTCCATGAAGTACAACCCGCGCTCCTGCACCCATCCATCGAAATCGCGGGCCGTGATCGTATTCGGATAATGAAAGATGGAATCCTCCGGCGCCAGGATTTCCACCGAAGCTTCCTCCACCGAAACCCGCGCCCGGCTCAGTTCGACAGGATAAGGCGTGAACTTACCGCTGTTGAAGTCTCCAGTGCCCGTGTTGTACTGCACCACCAGCGTCCCGCCGGCGGAAACGAAATCGAGCAGCTTCTTATTATTCGCTCCAACTTCTTTCTGCGTGTCGTAGGCGCGGATTCCCAGCACGATCGTTCCGTACTGATTCAAATCTTCGCCCGCCAGCTTCTCCGCGGGAACCGGCGTGACGTCCATCCCCACTTGCTTCAGCACCGTCGGGATGTCATCCCCCGCGCCCATGATGTAGCCAACCTTGAGATCATGCGGCGTCTGCACGTCCACAATACTCACGCGCTGCCGGGCTGGCTGGTAATAATAGAAACTGCCCAGATCTTCGCGCGTGACCAGCGTGTATCCTTCGTTGTATTTCTCGCCCTCCGATTCCAGCACGGCGCGCACCGTGGCCCGCCCTTCCTGCAATCCGGTGGTGAAAACCTTGAACTGAAAATCTTGTTTCTCCCCGCGGTGCTTGCACTCCACCGCAAACTGCGCCGGCTCGGAGCGCCAGCCCGCCGGCAACTCCAGCCGCAGCACGCCGCGCACGGCGCGCGTAAGATTGCTGGTCACGCCCACCGCAACGGTGGAATTTGAACCATTATGCGTGGAAATCACCTGCGTTCCCGGCTCCAGCATCACAGAGAATGCCGGCATGATCGCCAGCGGACGCGCACTCTTCTTTCCCGCATCGTCTATGAAAGGAGTCACCACCACGGCATCAATCCCGTTCCGCGTCTTGACTCCGCCGGTTCCGGCCACCGTATACTCCACCCGCGCCCGCAACGCCGGAGGCGGGAAGGGAAGGGTCGCATACTTCTCCTGGTCGATGTGGTTGACGCTTTCAGTCTCCGGGTCGTCGCGATGCCAGTACGGCCTGGTGTACGCCGTGTCCTCCGGCACGCGCAGCCGGAAATTCGCATGCATGCCTGCTCCCGGCTTGACCGTCTCCGGTTTCGTCCTCCCGCTGATTGTGTTCCATCCTGCCGGTACTTCCAGTTTGATGTGGTCGATCTGCAGCGCCTGTTTCGAACCGTTGTAGAACGTCACCGCCACCAGAAATTCCTGCCCTGGCGAAACGGTGGTCAGCGTGTCCGCTTCTTTCAATAGGTGAACATTGCGCTCGCCGTCCGAAGACACATCCGTCGTGAGGCTTACGCCCAGCGCCAGATTCAGCGCCTTTTCCGCCTGTTGTTGCTTCTCTGGGATCTGTGTCAGCAAGTCGAGCTTGCTGCCCGCGCTCAACGTGCTTCCACGTACCTCGCTGTACACCCGACTCAGCCCCGTCACAACTTTCATCAACGGCGCAACCGCGGCGGACGCATCCTTCCCCTTCGCACCCTCCGCTGCCGCGCCAATGTCCTTCGCGACCTCCGTCAACTCCGACTTCAACCGCGGAACTTTCTTCTCTTCCGCTCCCAGCCGCGCCAGTCCCGGCAACGTCGTGTCAATTCCGTCGAAGAAACCCTTCTCGTGCCCATCCTTGCCCGCCGTCGGAGGCCCCACCGAATCCACCAGCCGGTAAAATGTAAACCTGTCCCCCGGATCCACGGTCCAGTTCGCCGCCCCCTGCGACATCTGATGTCGCAAGCCCTGCATCGCGAACTGCACATACGACATGCCCAGTTCCGCGCTCCGCTCGCCGATGTTCAGCTTCAAGGTCCAATCCGCATCTGGGCAGGTCATCGCGCCGAACCCGCACACGTTTCCGATATAAAACTTCTTCGCCTGCCAAGGCTCCAATCCCTCCGCAATCTGCTCCGGAAACCGCTTCGGATCGGCCGCCGCCCGGAACGCCTCCTTCGCCAGAATGCTCGAGGCTTGATGATGCCCGTGTCCATCGCGTTCCGTCCCCGAAAAGCGCGCGACCAGCACATCCGGACGAAACCTCCGAATCACCCGCACCATGTCTCCGAGCGCAACATCGTGCCCGCCCCACTTCGTAAAAGTCTCTTCCGCGCTTTTCGAGAACCCGAAATCCGCCACCCGTGAAAACCGTTCCTGCACCCCGTAGTACTGATCCGAGGCCAGCAATTCCTCCGCCCGCAGCACGCCCAGCACATCCGACAAATTGCTGCCGATCTTGTTCTGCCCGCCCTCGCCGCGATTCAGCGTCATCAGCAGCGTGCTCACGCCCCGCCCGCGCGCCTCCAGCGTCAGCATCCCGCCATCTTCATCATCCGGATGCGCCACCACCTGCATCAGCCGCGCCGTGGTCCCCAGCCGCAGCAGTTCCAACTGCAACCCAGCCACGCCCTCATCCTGCGGGATCTCCGCCGGAATGCCCTGGTACAGCAGCCCGGGTGGATCGGCCAGCACGTCGAGGTTCGAGGACGAATGGTGAGCAGAGGAACCCGTAGCAGACTTTGCGGCCCGCGCCGCCGGTTTGTTCGCAATTGGACTTTGCGCCGTCGCGATAAGCGAGAGAATCGCAAAGAAACAAACAAACTTCACGCCGAGAGAATGCACGTGCTGAAGAATAAAGGGAACGCGGCGCCGAGCAGGCCGCGGCAGGCTGACAGGTCCGGAATGTCTCACGCTACAAGGATGGGGCCTACCCCCGCTCCGACGCAAATTCTTTCGACAGACACTGTAGCGCGGGCAGCTTGCCGGCTGTCCCGAGAGCGTCTCGCCCTCGGCGCTGCGGTCGCAGATGCCCGCTGCGATCATAGTTAGTCGTAGAGTTTTCAGGAGTCGAGACCGGAAGCCTGAAGCTGGAGCCTGAGGCCCATCTACACGTCGCACAAATCCGCCGCCTTCCGCAGCGAAACCAGCGGATCCCCCGCTGGCACAAATTCATGCGCCACGTATCCGCGAAACCCCGCGTCGGCGATCGCCCGCATCACCCCGTCCCACTGAACCTCCTGCGACCCGTCCAGTTCATGCCGCCCCGGCACTCCGCCGGTGTGGAAATGTCCAATCCACTCGAGGTTCCCCCGGATGGTATCGATGAGATCGCCTTCCATAATCTGCATGTGGTAGATGTCGTACAGCAATTTCACGTTGGGCGAGTTCACTTCCCGCACCACGCGCCCGCCCCAGGCCGTGTGATCGCACATATAATCCGGGTGATTCACCTTGCTGTTGAGCAGTTCCACGCAGATCGTCACGCCATGATCTTCGGCGATTTTCTTGACGCGATTCAGCCCCGCAATCGTGTTTCGCGCGCCCTCCTCATCCGACATGCCGCCCCGGTTTCCGGAGAAAGTAATGACGTTCGGAACCCCGGCCTTCGCCGCCCGCGGAATGTTCGTGCGAAAAGCCTGCTCAATCGCGGCGTGGTTCTCCACGCGATTGAGAGCCTTCCCGATGTCTCCACCACCCGCGTATCCCATCGTGCAAACCAGCCCGTAACGGCGCGGGATTTCATATTCTTCCGGTTGCAGCAGGTCGACTCCCCGCAGTCCAATTTTCGCCGCGAACTCCGCCAGTTGATCGAGAGGAATGTGAGGGTAGCACCACTGACAGACGGATTGATGAATGCGCCCCTTGCGCACCGGTACCGCCGCATCAAAATTGGCCTCAAGTGACGGGAGTGCGATGGCGCCGACACCCGCAACCGACGACTGAAGCAACGCCCGCCGCGTAAAATTTCGCATAGTGTGGAAGAGGTTCCTTCTGAAATTGGCAACTGACCGCTAGGAGCCATCTCATCATGAACCGAAGGAGTAATCTGAGAGTCCCTGAGGGGCTAAGGCCCGCATCATTTGCGACTCCGAGCGGCACGGCTCAAGCCGTGCCCTTCCCAAAACCATTTATGAGATAGCTTTCAGCAAACTGAACCGGAACTGAGAATCGCCTACTGTCTTACTAGCGCCCTTCCTTCAGCACCGCCTGGCAGTTGGCCGCCGCGGTCAGCACTTCGTTGAACGCCGTGTCTTTCCGCAAGTCTTTCAGCATCGGATCATCCAGCAAGGCCGAGTACGCACAATAGTTCTGCTGCACCGCGGCCTTCAGCAGCCGCAGTGCCGGCTCATTTTGCCCGCAGGCCGCCATCAGAGCCCCCACGCGATACCATGCCTCGGCGTCCGGTTCCATCATCACGGAGGCCTCGGTCTCGCGCACGATCTTCGCCAAATCCGCCGGATGTTGCGCCGCGGTGCACGCCTCCATCAACTCGCGGTGATAGAAGGGGGCTTTCGCCATATTCTTCGCGCTCTCCCGCGCCTCCGCCACATTGCCCTCAGCCAGGTATACATACGGAGTAACCCACGCCGCCCACTCCGACCCCGCATCCAGATGCACAAAGTCCATCGCCCGATCGGTCTTGCCCATCTCCAGGAATGACCACGCGCACGAACGGAACGCGAAATTTCCCGGATCGAGCGAGCGCGCCGTGTTGCACTGCTGCGTCGACTGATCGAGCATCCCCGCATATCGCAGCACGAAGCTGAGCGCGAAGTGAGCGTCGGCGCTCTGCGGACGCCGCCGCACCAGATCGGTCGCCGCATCATAAGCCCGCCCCAGTTCGCCCCGTTCCACCCGGTTCGTGATCAGGCTGCTCGCCGCCATTACCCGGTTGGGATCGAGCGTTACCGCCCTTTCATACGCCGCATTCGAGCGCTGGAATTTTTCTTCGCCTCCTCCGCCAAATGCCGAGTCGAAATAATATCTCTGTCCCAACGCTTCCCACGCTGGCGCATAGCTCGGATCGATCCCCACCGCCCACTCCAGCATCTTGATCGCTTCCTTGTTCGGAGCCGCATCGTGGGGCACGGCGATGCTTCGCAGATAGAAGTCATACGCCTGCTGATTCTTCGGCCGCGACGCCGCCGATTCCGCCGCGCCCGCCGCGCCTCCCAGAATCGGCAACAATCCATGCTGTACCTGCGAACTCAGTTGCTGCTGCAGTCCGATCAAGTCATCGGCCTTGGCGGTGACCGTGGTCTGCCACAGCAGACGGTCGGTCGGCACGTCGCTCGCCTCCAGCGTCACCGTCAACTGGTCTCCCTGCTTGATGAAGTGTCCTTGCAGCAGCCGGCCCACCCGCAGTTCCTGCCCCACCTTTTTCGGATCCAGATCCAGTGCTACATATCTTCGCGTGACCGACGAAGGCCGCACTTCCAGCGAGCGGGAGTAGGTCAACACGCTGGAGAGTTCATCGGCCAGCGCGAACCGCAAAAAGTCGATATTGAAGTCTCCATTCAGGTTCTGCAACGGCAGCACCGCGATCGCATTCTTCTGCTCCGCGCTCGCCACCTCGCGATGCTTGAACCACCACGCTCCCACCGACGCCAGCACCGTGACCAGCAGCGCGGCCATGGCCACCAGCAGATAGGTTTGAAACCGCGAATTCCGGCTGAAGGTTTTCGACGCCGCCCGCAGCATCGACGAATGACTGCCAGTCTTGATCGTTCCGGACTCGGCCTCACGTTTCAGCTGCGACAGATCAGAGCGCATTTCCGTCGCGCTCTGGTAACGGTGCGTGCGGTCCTTCTCCATCGCCTTGCCAATGATTCCCTGCAGCTCGATCGGAATCTTCGGATTCAGGTCGTGTGGGGGCGTCGGTTTCTGATGCAGCACCGCATCCAGGGTGAGCAGCGAGTTATTTCCCGAGAACGGCTTCTTCCCCGTGGCCATCTCATACATCACCACGCCAAACGAAAACAGGTCGCTGCGGGCATCGACCGTTTCGCTGCGGGCCTGCTCCGGAGACATGTAGACTGCCGTCCCGGGTATGATCCCCACCGCCGTCAGCGATTGGTCCGCGCCTCCATCGTCTTCCCCCGCCATGTGTACGAGTTTCGCTAGCCCAAAGTCGAGCACCTTCACCTGCCCGGTCGGGGTCAGAAAGATGTTGGCCGGCTTGATGTCGCGATGCACAATCCCCTTGGTGTGCGAGGCCACCAGCGCGTCCGACACCTGCACCCCCACGTCGAGAACCTCCTCTAACTTCATCGGCTGCCCACCGATGTGCTGCTTCAGGCTCTCCCCTTCGAGCTTCTCCATGACGATGAAGGGATGCCCGTTGTTGTCTTCTATGCCGTGGATGGTGCAGATATTCGGATGGTTCAGTTGCGACGCTGCCCGCGCTTCCCGGGTGAAACGCTCCAGCGATTTGGGGTCGCCGGCCAGATTCTCTGGAATAAACTTCAGGGCGACATGCCGCCCCAACTTCAGATCCTCCGCCTCATAGACCACGCCCATACCCCCGCCCCCAAGTTTGCCAAGGATGCGGTAGTGGGATACCTGCTGGCCAATCATGAAAACGTTGGACCCTGCTCGGCGGTAATGTTAGGCCCCCAGCCGAATCCGGTCAACTCCCCTGTCTCCCGAGGCATACAGGGCGCGCCGTAGTCGCCCGGCGTTTCAACGCCGGGTAGGCCTGAGGGTGTCGGAGCGCGTGCCGGAGGGACGCCTAAACCGCCGCCGATGTGACTCGCGAATGGCGCGGAGGTCTTTAGCGTACCGCCGCGAAGTTTCCTCTTTGGAACCTCGCCGCGCTCGATTCCCAATCTTGCCCTCAGCTACGTCCTTTCGTGAGATGCCCGTCCACTCAAACGCGGTTTACGCCATACTATTGAGATAGACGAAGCTGGCCGATTGTTTCGCTTAAAGGAGGTACCAGTCCATGAACGCCGATGCGCAGACTCCCCAACCCTGGCCGACCCTTTCGGCCGACCAGCATGAGGCCATCCGTCAACGCGCCGAAGAAATCTACATTCGCAACGGAAGAATTCCTGGCCGGGACATGGAAAACTGGGCTCAAGCCGAGCAAGAAATCCTGTGCGAATCCCCCGAGCCCACCACCCGCAAAGCCATCGTGGTCAAAGTGGACGGCGCGCAATATATTGGCCAGTACGACCCCGAATCGTCGGACGGCTACGTTCCCGGCGAGTTTGGCCCGGGCGCCTCTGTCCCGGTCCGCTTCCAGGGCGACAAAATGTTTATCAAACGCTCCAACGGCAAAATACTGGAGACTACCATCGTCAAGAAGATCGGCTGAAAATCCAAAACGATTCGCAGCGTAGCTCCTTCCAGCGTGGCCAACTTGATATATTGCAAAGATGCTGAATCTGCTCCTTCAAAATCAAAGGCGGCCGCGGGCGCGGACTTTTACCTCGACGCTCCTGCACTTGGGGGCAGTAGGCCTTTTCTTCCTCGCCATTCTCGATAGTTCTCCCCTTCCCACCTTTGGGGGGCTCGACATCCTCACGGCTATATTGGCTGCCAGTCACCGCAATCCGTGGTATGAGTACGCGGCTACGGCAACCGCCGGGTCGGTCGTCGGTGCTTACCTTACATTCCGAGTTGCTCGTAAAGCCGGATCGGCTTACCTGGACAAGAAATTCAAGAAAGGCACGGTCTCCAAATTCCTCAGTCTTTTTAAGAAATGGGGCACCGGAACTCTGGTAGCCTCCACGGCCATTCCTCTCCCTACTCCGACCAGCATGTTTTTTGCGGCAGCAGGCGCCTCCGATTACCCTATGGGAAAGTTTCTCATTATCGTCACCCTTTGCCGGGCAGCCCGCTATTCAGCCATCGCCGTCGTTGCAGACCTTTACGGCCGTCACTTCATTCGTGCGCTCCGCCATCCCCTGCAACATTGGGGCTGGTTGTTGATTGCGGTTGCGATGATTGTGAGTCTGATCGCAGGCGGCATTCTGATCAGCCACCGCCTCGAAAGCGGACCCGCGGAGTCAAGCGCCTCTGGATAGCAGAATGGTAGTGGTCGAAACGAGATGCCCCCGATGACCCGCTCTCACTCCTCGAAGTACATCCCCGCCGACGCCCCCACCCACTCCATATTCTTGTTCTGGTCCACGCCCATCATCAGCCCCCGCCCCATGCGGATGATGGTCAGCACCGGCGTCAGATCCTCCAGCCATATGTACATCACCCGCACCTCCGCCTTCGTCCCGCCAAACGGAGTCTCAATCACCGGCTCAAAGTACATCCGCTCCTGCAAAATGTAGTAAGGTCGCTTCTCCGCCGGAATCGCCGCAATGTCTGCTTTCGTCGGAGCAATCACGACTCCCAGTCCCGCAAATGAATACAGCGGTTTCAGCGCGTAGTTCTCCAGATCCGAAGGAATTTCGTCCATTCGATCCAGAAACCAGGTCTTCGGCACCGACGCATGCTTCAAGTAGGGAATCGAAAACTTGCTGATGCGGAAATACCAGTTCGGGTGTCCCGCCCACTCCACGTCAAGGTCGTCACGCCAGTCAAACTGGAGCTTGACGTTCTTGCGCTCGAGCTCATCCACGATCGTCCGGTTATAAATCCGCTGGATCGGAATGCGCTTTCCCCCGCGCTCATAGTAAAGACGCGATCCATCTTTCTTGATGTCCACAATATCCACGGTCCGCACCCCGAGCATTTTCTCCGTCATCAAGAAATCCGGCAGCGTCTTCTGCTCCCGCGGATGAATTTCCATCAAAATGACATTCTCCGGATCGTGCGCCCCCACAATCGCCCGCCGCAAAAGTTCCCGATAAGATTCGGTCTCCAGTCCGCTCAAAAAGTATTTGAGCCGCCCGGAAGCCGAAAGCCGAAAGCCGGAAGCCCTGAGCCCATACCCGTCAATGTAAGCCTGCGCCAGCGGCCCTTGATACGCATAGAGAGAAGGGAAGGCCTGCAACTCCACCAGCTTCGGTTGCAGCTCTCCGTGGGCATCTCGCACCAGCCCAAAATCCACTTGCGCAAACATCGGATGTGCCGCCTCGTTCGGAACCTTGAACTCCGGCGGTACCGCCTCATCCGATTTCGCGCGATATGCGGGATTGTCCATCAACTGTCGAATCAAAGCCTGACCATCGTCCGCCATCCGCTCAAGCAGCATCTTCGGAAAGAAGCAAGGCGTCTCCGACAGACGGAACTGCACATGCGTCCCGCACACCTCATCCACCCGCCGCAAGAATGCGCGATATTTGTCCGCAGTAAAGTTCTCGTTGAATTGTTGACGCAAGGAAGGAATCATCAGAAGCGCCAATCAGACTCGCCAAACCCGTAGAGCCGGCGTCCCGCCGGCTGTCGTGAGGGCGTTCCGCCCTCGCACTCGAATGTCCCACGAAACCGAAAAGCTTCGGACCGAATGCTAGAAGCTGGAAGCTTCCCTTACGACTCCACCAAAAACTTCCCCTCCCGCATAATCTGCTCGTCGTCCACCCAGATATTAAACTTCCTGCCCACCACATCAATATGCGTGGTCGAATCCCAGTCCGCCCCCGTATGCGCCCCATACGGATTCCCAAACGCAATATGCACGCCGGGATATTTCTCATCCTGCAGAATCTGCCCAATCACGTCTTTCAAATCGATGTTCGTCCCAATCGCAAACTCCCCCACGCGATCGCTGTTCTCGTCGGTATGCGTGTACGTCCAGAAATCACTTTCCAGCTCGCGATTCTCCGAGTGCGCTTCGGTCAGCCGGTTCCCCTTCACCACCACCGTCAGCGGATTTTCTGCCAGGCTCCCAAACTTCGCGCACAAATAATCGCCGACCACACCATCGATTACAAACGTCCCATTCACCTCGCCCGGCGTCGTGAAAATCTCCCCACCGGGTAGATTCCCCCATTTCTCCGGACTGATTATCCCGCTGGTCTTCAACCACTTGTAATCCGGATTCAAATCCGCGCTCAGATCCGTCCCCGCCGCCGTCTTCGCCCGGATCTTCGAGGCCCGGCGCACCATCTCGACCACTTTCTGGCTGAGCCGGTCGACCCGCTGAAAATCCGCCCGCATTCCCTCCACCATGATCTGCGGGTTGATATTCACCATGTGCGCGTGCCGGATTTTGCGCCGGTTCACCACGTCGGTCATCTGGATCCGCGACCGTAGTTCGTGCGTCTGCACCTGCACCGCAAAAATCGAGACCTGGCTGGTTTCCAGATCGTCCAGAATCTCGCGGGGCAAATCGGTCAGCGGACGCTCCGCCAATTCCTCCAGCACCCAGGCATGATAAGGCGCGCCCAGTTTCTCCAGTTCATGCACGAGCGATGCCGCAATCTCGATCGTCGCCTCGTCGGTGATCACAGAAACCTGTTCGCCCGCCTGCACGCGCAAGCAAATATTCACGGCGTTGAACGCTCCCGGTGAATATTCCGGATCAAAAGGAATGTTCTGAATGCCGCGTCTCTCCGTTCTTTGCAGAGACAGGGCGGGGATCTTGACTTGTTCCGCAGGAATACTCATTACCCTACTTTTCTCTCGGAAGCCGCTTCGTCACTCTCTTCCAGTCCCGCTTCCGTCTCCTCAATAATGTAGTCAACCACTTTCTTCAGATCCCCGGTCTCCTGAAAAACCCGCAACTGACGGTCCGCCCCGCTGCCATTTTCCAGAATCTCGTGGATATAATTCAGTTCCTCGCGCGAATCCAGTTCATCCACCACATCGTCAACGAACTCCAGGTACTCACGCACCAGGTCCCGCGCCGGCACTTCCGTCTGCTTGCCGAAATCGATGAGCTTGCCGTTGAGCCCGTACCGCGACGCCCGCCACTTGTTCTCCATGATCAACGCCCGCCGGTACAAGCGGAATCCCTGATTCGCTGTATAAAGCTTGTACAGTTTGGCCACGGTAGCCTGAATCAGCGCCGCCAGCGCGATGGTCTCATCGGCCCGCATCGGAATGTCGCACACCCGGAACTCAATCGTGTTGAAGAATGGGTGCGGCCGGATGTCCCACCAGATCTTCTTCGCGTTATCGATGCAATTGGTCTTGATCAGCAGCTTGATGAAGTTTTCGTACTCGCCCCAACTCGGAAAATAATCCGGAATATTCGTTCGGGGAAACTTGTCGAACACCTTGCACCGGTAAGACTTCAATCCGGTATTCATCCCCAGCCAGAACGGCGAATTGGTCGACAGCGCCAGCATGTGCGGCAGAAAATACCGCGCATGATTCATCATGTGGATCGCCGTCTCGCGATCCTCAATCCCGATGTGCACGTGCAGCCCGAAAATCAGGTTGGCCCGCGCCACCAGCTGCAAATCCTCGACAATATTCTTGTAGCGCTCGTCCGGATGGATCGCCTGATCGCGCCAGTCCCCAAACGGATGGGTCGCCGCCGACGCCAGCCGCAATCCATTCTCCTTCGCCAGCCGCACCATGTTGCGCCGCAGCTTCTTGACCTCGGCCTTCGCTTCCTTGATGTTGCTGCAGACCGACGTCCCCACCTCCACCACCGACTGGTGCATCTCCGCCTTCACCCGCTCCTGAAGAATCATCCTCCCCTTGTCCAGCAGTTCGGCATGGATGTGCGACCGCAGATCCCGCGTCTCCGGATCTACCGTCTGATACTCCTCTTCAATCCCGATAGTAAAAGTAGGCTGCATTACGGATCTCTCTTCAACGTGTTGCCTGGTCTTTATATGTCATTCCGAGCGAAGTCGAGGAACCTGCTGTTCGCCGGCAGCATCCAAGCGCGCCAGGAGGTTCAACTAGTATAACAATCCCCGGATAGCACTCGCGGCAGCTGTTACCCTCAGTCCCACTCCTTATTCTCCTTAACCCGCGCCCTCACAATCTTCCTCACCAGCGCGTCGGATAAAGGCTTGTCCGACGGGAACTGAATCGTCCCCTTGGATGTACGGTACCCCTTCAGTTCCTTCTCGAACCGGTCGAGTACACCCGAGCCCGTCGGGAACAAGCTGCAGTGGTTCTTGAACGCTGCATACCCCACCAGCATTCCGTTGTACTTGAACATCGGAATCCCGTAGCTGATCACCTCGGTGGTCTCCGTCGGCACCACGGACCGAATCACCGCGCGGATATGCTTCAAGGTGCTCTTAGCGGGCTCCGGAATGTCCGCCAGATATTTGTCCACGTTCTTCGCGGGAGCTTTGCCTTTCAACGTTGAACCTCCACCGAAATTACCTATTCAGTATCGTTGATGACTTTGGAACCAAAACAACCACAAAGATAGGCAAAAGAGAACGAGTGTTAATCCACTGATGCAGAGGGAGAGTACCGAGAACGCACCTCGTAGTCCATGTCCCCGCGAGAATGCGCGAAAAAGCAGAGTCATCGCCCAGACCTCGCAGATCAACGTAGCGGCCAGGCCAAGCGTGATGTACATCTCGGCAAATCCGCCAGCCACTGCTGCAAGGCCAGTCGCCTTGGAGTTGTTTATTCCAACGAAAGCGTTAAGGAGGCCGATGATAACCGGCACCGCCGGCACCCAGGCAAGAGCCACTCCCCACAGGAAACGCTTTCGTTGTTGGTCGTCTTCCATCTACTTCGTTCCTTTCCCCCGCTTCCGCGCCGCCACCCACTCCGGCTCCCCCTTGCGCTCCTGCTTCGCCGGCGTGCCCGCCAAGAACTCCGCCCACCGCATTTCCCTCACCGGATTCTCCCCGCTCCCCGCCATCTTCACCGCCATCTCCGCCACCGCATTCACAATCCAGTCAAAATTCTCCTGCCCCACCGACGTAATCTCCGCATCCGGCGCCGGATTCAAAAAGTCAATGGCATACGGCACTCCGCCCTCCACCGCAAATTCCACCGTATTCAAGTCGTACCCCAAAACCCGGCACAAACTCAAAGCATCTTTCTCCATGCGTTCCCGCAGAGCCGCCGACGACGGCGGCGGATTTCCCTTCACATACCTCTCATGATGCGGCGCCCTGGGATCGTATTTCATGATGTGCACTTTCTCCTGCCCCACCACGTAGCACCGGTAATATTCCTCAAACTCCACCCCGTGCTGCAGCGTCATGCACAAATCGCCTGTCTGGTTGTAGTGATGAAAAAACTCCTCCGGCGAATGCACCTTGTACACATACTTCCACCCGCCCCCGGAATAAGGTTTCAAAAACGCCGGGAAGCCAACATACTCAAACAACTCCGGCCAGTTCAGCGGAAAAATCAAATTCCGCATAGACTGATCCGTGGTTCCCTCCGGATGCTTATTGTGCGGCAAAATCACCGTCGGCGGAATGGCCACACCCATCTTGTGCGCCAGCGCGTAGTTGAAGAACTTGTCGTCCGCCGTCCACCAGAACGGATTGTTCACCACAATCGTCCCCTGCAGCACCGCATTCTTCAAGTAGGCGCGATAGAACTGGATGTCTTGCGAAATCCGGTCAATGATCACGGCATACTTCTGCGGCTCATCCATCCGGATCCCGCCGATCTTCACAAACTCCGCCTCGACACCGTCAACCTTCATCGAGTTAATCTTCTCGACCAAAGCCGGCGGAAACGTATTCTCCATCCCAAACAAAATCCCAATCTTCTTCATCGCAAGATGCTCCGTCATCCCTATCTTTTGTCGTTCCGAACCGGACAGAAAGCCCGGTGAGGAATCTGCTGTTACGTTGGCCGCCCTAAAAGTACTTCCCCGCCATCTTCAACCAAAGCGGCCAATCATGCTTCGAGTTATCCCCCCAAACGTCCAGCCAGTGCGGAATCGCCTTCCCATTCAAAATCGCCGAGAACTTCACGTTCTGATCCAGACATATATCCCAATCCGCCGACCCCAGCACAATTTTCATCTGCCGATAGCGGCTCAAAAACCAGTCATCCGACATATTCGGCAAAAAGTCCGGAGGATTGTTGAAGTAGCAATCATTGTCGTAATACCCATCCAGAAACTGGTGAATATCGAACGCCCCGCTCATGCTCACGCAATGCGTCACTACGTCCGGATGCTTCAACGCAAAATTCACCGCGTGGTAGGCGCCGAAGCTGCATCCCGTCATCGCCAGTTTAGGCGTCTGGTTCTTCCACCGGATAAACGGCAGGAATTCATGCAGAAGGTAGCGCTCATACTGCAAGTGCCGCAGCACCCGCACCCGCGGGTGCACGCCCTTGTTGTACCAACTCTCGCTATCCACCGCGTCCGGACAAAACACCTGCAGTTCGCCGCTCTCGATCTTGGGCGCCAGCGCTCCTACCATTCCCCGATCTTCGTACTCAAAAAATCTCCCCTGCGACGTAGGAAAGACCAGCAGAGGCGTCCCCGCATGCCCGAAAACCAGCGCCTCGATGTCCCGGTGCAGTTCCTGACTGTAGGTTTTGTGATATTCGCGATTCATCGGAAAAGTGGAAAGCGGCGTTGTAGAGGCGTTGCTCGCACCTCTCTTTTCGCAGCCGAAGTATCTTACCCGATGAAAGATGAAAACCCTAGAGAGGCGGGGCTGTCGCAGTGTCAGTTTTGATCGTCCTTGACAGACGGAGTCATCCCGAACGGAGCTGTTCTTCTGGCGAAGTGACGGCCTGCCCTGAGCGAAGCCGAAGGGGATCTCGCGCGGGACCAGCGCATTTTCGTGAGTTCGCCTTCAACTTAGGAAGGCTCCCCCCGGGGCTGAACGCCGCCGGGGATGAGAGCGGGCCAAGGATCCAATTGCAACTGACCGGAGATATGCTCAGGGCGTGGCCGGTGCTTTGGACATGTGGACCGCAATAATCTGCCAGCCCTCAGAATGCTTCTGAAACACCGTGGTCATGCGGACGTCTTCCGCCTTCTGCGGAACCTGCATCTCGACGTCTCCCATCAGTACGGCCGTGTTGCCAAAAATCCTCACCGTGGAATCCTTCAACACGCATTTCGGCATGTGGTTCGCACTCATTCCATCCGCGGGAACCACATCGTTCTTGCTGAGCACCCCTCCGCCGAACGATGTCCCCATGAAGTCCTCCGAAAACATTTTCCGCAGCACCGGCAGATCCGGAACGGAAGCCGCGTCCAGCCATGATTGTTCCAGTTTTCGAAAGTCGTCCTCGCCCATGTTTGCCGTCGACGTGCGAGCCCCCAAACGCCCGAATGCAAGAAGAGAAATACAGATCACCAGACCCCATGCGGCTAGCCATGTCCTCATACGCTACTCCTTGAAATTTGATTGGTTCGAGTGGAGCTGGAACTTGGCATCGTAGACACCACGTCGTCCAGAAAAGTTCCCGCGAGAGTTGCAGGATAGAAACGGGCCGCATCCAGTGAGCCCGCGAACCGCTCCCCAAGGAAAAGCTCGCGAGTCGGCCATGATCCAATGCTCTTTGCCCAGAAGATCGGTAATCAGAAGATAAGTTTCAACCCGAACAGGAGACGCCGCCGTCCAATGCCATCCGTATTGATGTTGCCGGCAAACGTCAGCCCACCGTTGCTGTTGAAATCGGTGTTCTGGAAGCTGCCTCGGGTCACATCGTCCAGGATCGGGTCGGGCACCCCGCGGAACTGCGTGTTCATCACGTCGAAAGCCTGCGCCTGGAATTGTGCCTTCAGCTTCTCGGTGATCTTGATGTTCTTAAAGAACGCCAGATTCGCAGTACTGATGTCCTGTCCGCGCAGAGTGTTGCGGCCCCCTCCCGCAAACGGCGTACCGTAGAAGATTGCGGCCGCCGGACTGTTTTGGATCCAGTGCACCGCGCTCATGGTTGTCGGCAGCCCGGTCACAAAGTCCGAAAGGCTGCACGTCGAGGCCGCCGTCCCAGTGCAAGTGAATTGCCCGACGGTATCCAGCGGTGCTCCCGCGTTCGACACGATCGGACGGCACGCATCGTAGTTTCCGCCAAAATCTCCCGTCGGATCGCACAGGCTGCCAGTCACATACCTCTGAATGGTTGTGTACGGCTGCCCGCTCGTGTACCGATAAGTGGTATTCACCTGCCATCCCCCCAGCACATGACCTAACACTCCATGCTGAGCCTTGTAGAACGGCAAGTCGTACACTACGGCCACACCCACGACATGGGGAAAGTCGATCCCCGAGTTGGCTCGTTCCGCCGCGCCGGTGTTGAACGGATCCTGCGCATACGCCAGTGTATTGCCGCCGCCCAGCGTGCTGAAGACCTCGCTGGCATTGTCGATGGTCTTGCTGTACGTATACGAGCCGGTGGCGGTCAGTCCGTGCCAGTTTGCGATGCGCAACTCGCTCTGCAGGCCGTTGTAGTTCGACGAAGCCGTGTTGGCATACTGAATGACGTTGGTGAAGTTGCAGTTCACATACCCGGAGCTAGATCCCGGAGCTGAGGGGTCGCTGCAGGGCGTCAATCCGGCAGGAATCACATTCTGGAGGCCTGCGCTGATAAGCGGCTGCAGTGCGGGATTCCCATTGAGTTCCTGGAATTGTCCCACGGCGTGATTGCCCACATAGCGAACCTCCCCCACGATTCTCGGTGTGAACGAGTGCTGAATGCCGAAATTCCACTGCTCCGTGTATGGATTGCGGAAGTTCTGCGGTACCTGCGTCTGGCTTGCGAACCCCGGATCTCCGCCCGCTGCCAGCGGCTGCAGGAAAGGAATTACTTGCGTTCCAAAGAAGCCGGTGGTTGGCAATCCTGTCGGCGCTCCTCCCACGATCGGGCCCAGAGTAGCAAAATTTACCTTCGGCGCCGCCGTGGCTACGTTCAGGAACATGTTGTAAAAAGCAGGGTCATACGCGATGCGGAAGCCACCCCGAATCACGGTCTTATCCACACCCAGCAATCCGCTCAAGATATGCGGCGTCCAGGCGAAGCCCACCACAGGCGCAAAATTCTTTAGCGCTTGTGGAACCGACGGCACCGTCGTCTGACTCAGCGGCAATGTACTCGTCCATAGTGGATTCGGTCCCGTTTGCTGCTTCACGCTCTGATCGTGCAACAGGTTGATCGCCTGCTGATACCAATCCCAGCGCATGCCCAGGTTGAGCGTCAGGTTGTTCTTGATTCTCCAGTCATCCTGCACATAGAAGCCCAGATCCCACTCCGTGAACGGCAGGATTGGGCTGCCCAACGCAATCTCGGTTCCGAACGGATTGTTGGCGATCATGTCGCTGTAAGAGGTGAACAGAAAGATTCCATTGTTGCCCGGCAGATACACGTTCGGCGACCGCTGTTGATCCACTTCCGCGCCGAATTTGAGCGTATGCTTTCCCTTCAGCATGGACGCGTTGTCTTGGAGTTGGTACACGTTGATGATTCGTCCTTCGGGGAAGCCGGGGGCGACTCCGAAGCTCACGCTGTCCTGCGGCGCGGAACCGATCAGCGCCATGTCGGCGGGGCAAGCCGTCGGGTTGGTCGAATTGCAACCGGAGAACGACTGCTCCTCGAAGAAAACGCTGGATCGCGAGAAGCTGAAACGAACCTGATTGACGAAGGCGTTGCTGAAGTTCCGCGCCCAGTCCAAGCCGATCTGCTGGCTCAACGAAGGAATATCCTGCCAGTCGCCAACCTGAATTCCGTTGCCGAAGGTGACGCCCCCGGAAAAAGCTTTCTGATACACATACCGCCCGAAAAAACTATCTCTCGCGGACAGCTTGAAGTCGAGCCGCCCGGTAGCCTCGTAGTCGTTAAACGGACCGGGAACAAAGCGGGTCAGCGAGCCGAATTCGATGGGCGTGCAGCCGTTCACACCCTGCGTGGCGCAGGGAAACGCAAATCCCGTGCTGGGGTCGATCTGGTCCGTCACCAGCACATTTTGTATGTTGGTGAACTGCGGATTTCCCGCTTTGACCGCGTTCGGCCCGATCGTGCTTTCAATCAAACCGATGGGGCTTGTCGGAAAGGCCGCTGCCAGTTGAGCGTCGCCATTTGGCGTAGGTACCAGCCCTCCGGCGGTGGAGGCGGGCGAACCCGCGAAGCGCTGCCGTTCTAAGTTGGCGGAGCCGAAAAACCAGATCTTGTCCTTCTTGATCGGCCCTCCCACAGTTCCGCCGAAACGATTGTCCACGAAACCGGGAACCTTGGGCACAATGCAGCCATCCGCTGCCGTTTGTCCCGGCAAACAGAAACCGAGCAGCGGATTCTTTTCGTTATTCTCCAGCGAATCGAAGGTCGAACCCTGCCAGAATTCGTATGCCGTCCCGTGAAATTGGTTGGTCCCCGACTTGGTGATGTAATTGATCACCGCGCCGGTATTGCGGCCGAACTCGGCGTCGTAATTGGTTACGACCTGCATCTCTGAAATGGCGTCCTGATTGCCGAAGAAAATCGACGGTCCGGCAATGGAGTTGTCATTGTTGCTCTGGCCATCGATCTGAAAATTATTGGCGCGCGCGCGCAGGCCGTTCACCGACATCTCGGCGCCGTTGTTGTTGCTGAAACTGGCGTCCCCCACGCTGGCCACGCCGGGAAGGAACAGCGCCAGGGAATCAAACGTATTCCCCATGGGCAGGCTGGTCACTTTTTCTGTACTGAAAGTTTCTGAGATCTGATCGGTAGTAGATTCGATGAGCGGCGCCGTTCCTTCCACTGTGACGGACTCGCTCGATGAACCGATCGACAGCTGCACGGTTCCCAACCCCGTGTCCTTTCCCACGTCCACGGTTAGATTCTTCGATTCGAAGGCGCGGAAGTTCGGCGCTTCAATCTTCAGGTCGTACGCTCCCGGCGGCAGGTCGCGCAGCGCAATAATTCCGGCCGATGTGGTTTGGGTTGTGAATACGCGGTTCGTGGCCAGGTGCGTGACCGTGACGTTGGCATTGGCCACCACCGCGCCCTGCGGGTCCTGCACCACGCCTGAAACGGTGCCGGTTACGATTCCTTGTGCCGGCGCGAACGTGGCGCCGAAAACCAGAGTCGTGAACGCCACCGCCAAACAAATCCTGCCGCCAAAAACGGATCTCATCACTTTCTCCTTAGTACCGCTGGAGCGCCTGACACACGAATGTCTTGCACTGTCTGGTGTTAGGCACAATTCCCACAGAAACTCCGCACGCAAATAGGAGAGGCAAATCCACTTCCATAACATTTGCAAACGTAAGTCCCCGGTCTGTCTGCAAAATCGGAACTGTCTTAAAGTTATGTGAACTCCCATGCCAGATGGTTTCTGGGAGAGCAACTACGAGAATTGGTAAGGAGTGGCGACGTCACTTCGGAGAGAATCGTTTCGATGGGAAAACTGTTAAGAACTGTGTGGAGGGTAGCGAACCCGCTCGCGGCGCCACCATGAGGTCTGCCCGACACCTGCTGTGGATGGAGTCAGCTAGAAGCTTTTTCCCCGCCGAAGAAGGCGGCCACGCTAGCTGTTCCGATAGTGCGCTTGTGCGCAGGCATCGGCGGATGAGCCGAAGTTGAAGGGTCGTACGCGGTTACGTTGTCGTCCCGCTGGCGAAAAACTACCTCTTGTACCAGAAGATCGCCAGCGCGATCAGGGCGACCGTAATGATCCAGAGAATGATGTCTTTGCCACGGCTCTTTTCCTCGGCCATAGACGGCAGTACAACACATCTGAAATCCGGGTTCAAGTGCCAAATTGATCTTCCCCTGCGACCGGTTACGGTGTTGCTGCTGGCTCCGCCCCTGCCCGCTTGTAGCCCGTGAACTTCACAATCTCACGCATATGGATCGCCTGCACCTGGAAGTGCAGCGTGTCATCGACTCGCGTATACGCCGGGAACCAGTGCCCATCCACTACCTGCCGATAACTTACAAACGTCGGGCGAATATCCATCGGCTGATGCTTCTTCACGTGGACCACGTCCGGCACACTCTTGCCGCACAGTTTCACGATCTGCAAATCATGCGTGTCGACCCACACTCGCCCCTGAAAATAGCGCTTGCCCTTCTCTTCTTTCTTGGGCTCGACGTGCAACACGTAGGTATCCAGATCGTCCACGTGTTGCTGCCCGGCATAGGTCAGGTTGTATTGCGGCACCTCCTCCAAAGTCAGTATCCACGGCATGAATGCGCGGATGTCGTCCATGTCTTGCTGCGACAACTGAATCCCCCGCAGCGTAGACTGCTCGGCAAACGTCACGTTCTCCGCGCGCTTCCCCTTATCGTCATACGACACGCTGGCGATCTCGTGAAACTGCCCGTCAACCGCCTTGCCACTAAGCGTCTGCACCAGCACGTCTTGCGTGTAGATGTAATGCGTCCGTGCCTCTTTGATCTTCGTCTCCTCCGTGGCAAGTTTTTGGATCAGCTCCTGCGCCGTCAAGTTCTTCGGCGGACTCATATCCAGCACACCATTCCCTTCGGCGCAATCGGTCTGCGCCCCCGCGCCCGCAACCAAGACTCCGAGCACGGCGATCAACATCACGAATGCCATCTGCCCAACGACTCTGTTCGCCTGTCGTCTCTTCGCCTCTCGAGCACGCGTGCCCATGCTCCTTACTCCTTCTCCAGTTGGTCAGCGGAAACATACACCCCAAAAGCATGCCGCGCAACGCCGGAAATATTCCGGAAATATTCCGAACCTCTTCCATCTTCACTGCCGAACGCTTCCCGCTACTTCCCGTGTCCAGCACGTCTTTCCACCCCATACCCGTTATGCCGCGCCTTCCCTAAATGTGCAAAGTCTTGCGCCATCCCCCAATCCCCCCTCGTAACTCCACGAGTTTTAAGGCCTTCAGCTTGGTATAGCGGTTGCTTCGATATCCTCGTGGATTCGGACAAAATACTATGAAAATCACACTCTTCGTGTTGTTCCTTCTTTTTGCCGCTACCGCCTACGGACAGGTTTCTGGCGCGATCTCCAGCGAAGTGCAGATCGTGACGGTTCCCGACCATCCGCAGCACGCCGATCGGCATGCGCTTGCGACCGAGCATTCTCTCGTCGGCGGCGGGTCCGACGCCTACACCTACGCCCAAGGAGAACGCCCGCTCTGGGAGTTCGGCCCCGTTTTGCCGCCGCCCACGCCCCTCGGCGATGTCGCCCGCGCCTTCCGCAAGGAAAAGCTGGCCGCCAGGAAGGCTGAGATCGTTTTCGAAAAGCAAGGCTCGTAATTCGTGTGGGGCCGGGTCTCTGACCCGGCCATGCCGAGCGCCAGCTCGGCGATCGCGCGATGCACAAAACGATTGCCCCGTCCTGCGCATCAGACAATAAGCATCAGACATCACCATCAGAGATAGAATGCGAGATTCCGAGAAGCAGCCGCTGGCTGTCCGCTCGGATTCGCGGGAGTGTACACTGCCCACAAGGGAGGGAACGTATTTAATGAAGCGATGCCAGCCGCATCTAGTCCGCACAGGTATATTTCTCCTATTCCTATTGGCCACGGTCCCAGCCTATTGTCAACGCGGGACCATCGACATTAACGCCGGCGAGACCTCCGACAAATTTGGCGCATTGGCGCCGGTCACGGGAGGTGACCTCGACATCAATGGCGAGTTGACTGTGAAAAAACCCTCTGCCAAGAACGGTGGCCCAAGCATCGTCGCCGGCGGCGAAGTCCGCGTCCCGACCGACGACACCAATCATGCCAAGGAGTTTGCCGTCTTCGGTGGTCTTTCCTTTCAAGTCCGCAGCAGTTTCTCTATCGCCGTCCACGCTCAGGTGCGCAAGATCGATCTCCCGGCCGCCACGGTGGAGAACCAGGTCCTGGTGCGTGACAACCTGGAACTGTTTCAGTTGCCGATCGTCCTCAAATACAAATTCGGCGCCGCCCAGCACGCCTTCATCGAAGCCCAAGGCGAGCCCGAATTCACTCCCCGCTACCGTGCGCCTGCGTCGACGTCGACGCTGCTGGTATTGCCGCATCCGAATTTCGACCATGGCTACACCGTGCGCGGCAGCGTGGGCTACACCTTCGGCAAGTGGTATGCGCAGGGCACCTACCAAACCCGCTACTTCAAGTTCGCGGAGAACCCCAACAATCCCACCAATCTGTACAACTGGAAGAGCAACATGATCACCGGAGGCGTCGGGCTGGTCTTCTGAGAAGCAGCTGTCAGCGCTCAGCCAAACCTGATGACGTCCGAGGACTGACTTCTTTGGCCACTCGTTTAGCCAGTCGATGTCGAACCTCCGGGCGACGGAGAGCCTGGCAACAGCTGTTTCCGGACCTGCTCGCGGATCTGTTTCCGGACTTCTTCGGGGTTCAGACTTGATGCGGGCTTCTTTGGGGGAGTTGCGGGTGCGACTACGGCGCTGCCCTTGGCGGTGACCGCGGCAGAAAGATTGTCGGTTGCACTTGGTTGCGAGGTTGGTTTCGAGGGGCACCCGGCAACCTTAATGTCGGACACTCCTGCCGAACCATTTTATAGTGGACCGACGGGCGCGTGAATGTTTACTCGTCCAATCCAACCGTCTACGTTCCGGGTTACAAATCCATGGTGCCCACGCGACTTCACCGTTATTACGCGCTGGATATCTGCACTTCATCCCAACCAGTTGATAGCAGCAGAGCGCGCTGCTCGGCCCGGAGTCGGGATTTGTTTTTTCGAGTCCGATGTGCAGGCTACCACTTCGTTCGTGGGTTATCCTAGGAGTTACCGATCGAAAACCCCCACTCTAACGTCGCAAAGTACGCGACGTTAGAGTGGGGTACCCGGAAGATTCCTCCTGGCTCGCTGCGCTCTCGCGTCGGAATGACAAGACTTTGGGGGGGCGGTGAACGGAGCAGGAGTCAAAGGCGGCGGACGGGGGCGTCCGCCCCACATGTGCGTCGTGCCACCGGCAAGAAGTATGGTTTGCCGTGATATATACTAGTGATATATACTCTCTGAGAGGGTGCCTCCATGCCCAAGACGGACATTGCCAAACTCTTCCAAAACGGGCGCAGCCAGGCTGTGCGGTTGCCCAAGGAGTTTCGGTTTGAGGGAGACCGGGTGCGCATCCGGCGGGTGGCGCAGGGAGTGCTGCTGGAGCCGCTCATCCCGGACACTGCGCGCTGGTTTGAGGAACTGGACCAGTTCAACTCCGAGCCGTTTCTGCCGCGCGGACGGCGCCAGCCCGGCACACCCAAACGAAAGATTTTCTAAGTACTCGCCGATGACCTCAGGGGCTACAGCCCGCGTTTTTACCGTGTCAAACGGTACGGCTGAAGTGGTGCCCTTCCTCAAGTTCTTCTGCGTAGAACCGTTTAGGAGCTAGCTTCTCTTGGACTACCTGCTGGATACGAATGTTTGCGTCGCCCTGATCAACGGGCATCCGGCGACGGTTCGCGCGCGCCTGCAGAAGGCGACCGCCGGGGGCGAGCATGTTCTGGTGTCGTCCGTGGCAGTGTTCGAACTCTGGTATGGCGTGGGCAAGAGCACGCGGCAGGAATTCAATCGCAAACGGCTTGAGACTTTTCTGGCGGGGCCGATTCTTGGGCTTCCGTTTGAAGACGCCGATGCGCGCGTCGCGGGGTCGGTGCGCGCCATCCTTGAAGCAGCGGGCAAACCGATTGGAGCGTATGACGTTCTGATGGCGGGGCAGGCGTTGCGGCATCAACTGACGCTGGTAACTGCGAATGTGTCGGAGTTTTCACGGGTGAAAGGGCTTGCCTGGCAGGACTGGGCAAAGCCGTAGCGGCAAGAGGCTGGCCTGGTGGTCCCCGTCAGAAAGCAGATTCCTCCTGGCTCGCTGCGCTCGCGCGTCGGAATGACAAGACTTTGATGGTGCGGTGGGCGGAGCCAGGCGCAAGGGCGGCGGGCGGAGCAAAGGCGGCGGACGGAGCAAAGGCGGCGGACGGAGGCGTCCACCCTACATGTGCTTCGCGGTTGTTTGTTCTGGTTCGGGCGTTTCCTTGCTGACGATCGGTGCTCGCGCGGCAAATGGGGTACCACGCACGGTGGTGTAGACGGCAAAACGATCAGGCTATTGATGTGGGATGCTTTTAGCCTGGACGCGCGGTTCTTGTCGCACGCGCCCAGAGCTATAAGTTCTATAGAGAGCGCACGATAAACACAACCAGCGCAATTACTACAAGTGTTCCCAACAAACCATAACCTAGCATAGTGCCTCCTAATCCTCGATTGCGGCAGATCTGGATTCATTATGCTGAAAGAGGAGAGTCATTGCTGATCAGTATTGCTCAAGGCCCTGCCACGTGCAGCCTTTTCCGAATCACTCGTCTCCGGCCGCCGCCTTCTTGACCGCCGCGAATTGGTTGATCTCCAAGGTGCTTTCGGGAAAGCGGGCGGTGATTTTCAGTTCTCCGCCCAGGGCTTTCACGAAGTGGTGCAGCGTGCAGAGATGGAACGCTCGGACTGGGCCCTCAGAGGCTAAAGCCGCCCTCCGTGTGGGTGGCCTGATTTGGCACGACAAAACGTCGTGCGCTTTCCGTCACTGTGCAATCCGCCAGGGAGAACTGGCTCCACGGGCCCGAAACGTGTCTGCCTGGACGGGCAGTCCTTTGCTTTCAATGACTTAACCCCATATAATCCTCCATAACACCACTAAACCCCAATTTTGCGCCGTTCGTTGGGATATGGATGCGCCATTCCCAAGGGCTGCAATAGGATAGGTGCAGTTCAATACCCAGGGAAAAGTGTACAAAACCAGGTCGGTAGGACCAGGACAATTCCCGGGGGCGCCACAGGTTTTGGGTGATGTCTCAGGTTCATCCGAGGCAAGGCCAAAAAACAGAAGCAGATTCGCAGTTTGAGGGATAGCTGTAACCGTTGTAAGGTTGGCGCCATCCCAATGAAATCGAAAGCCAAAGGCCAAAAGCCAATGGTAAAAAGCTAGAAACCAGGAGCCAGAAGCTACCATGCGCAAGCCGATCAAGTACGTAGAAAAAGCAGTCGTCATCGCCGCTAAAGGGACTTGGGCAGTATTCGAACGCTTGAATCGCGTCAAGCCGAATCCGTCGCCCACGCCGAAGTGGTCGGAAAAACCGCTGCTCAAGTCGTACGAAAAATCGAAGCCACCGCTGGGCTGGCCGCGGACGACCGATTCGCTGTGCCCGAAGTGCGTGCCGGAGATCCGGCAGCAGATTCTCGACGGGCACCTGCCGCACGAAGTGCTGATGAATGAGAAGGTCGGCGAGATCAAGGCGCAGATCGTGGAGCGCGACGGCAAGATCCTGATGGTGAAGGATTGCCCGACGCACGGTCACTTCGAAGACGTGATGTCGATTGACACCGAGTTCTCGAAGCATCTGGAGGACGTGTTCCCCGGCCGCGACATTGTGGCGCACGCCGACGAGAAGCTGCATCATCACGGATCGTCGACGGTGAAGTACGGGCGCGGGTCGGTGCTGACGATTGACCTGACCAACCGCTGCAACATGATGTGCGATCCCTGCTTTATGGACGCGAACCAGGTGGGCTTCGTACATGAGCTGACCTGGGAAGAAATCAAGACGATGCTCGACAACGCCATCACCATCAAGCCGCGGCGGCAGATGAGTGTGCAGTTCTCCGGCGGTGAGCCCACGTTGTCGCCGTACTTCCTGGACGCGGTGCGCTATGCGCGCAAGGTGGGATACAACTCGGTGCAGGCGGCGACCAACGGCATTGAGTTTGCGAAAAGCCTTGAATTCTGCCAGCAGGCGGTTGAAGCCGGAATGCGTTATGCCTATCTGCAGTTTGACGGGATTGGCAACGCGGCCAACGCGCATCGCCTGGTGGGCAATCTGTTTGACGTGAAGCTGAAGGCGATTGAGAACCTGCACAAGGCAGGCGTGGAAATCGTTCCGGTCGTGACGATCGTGAACGGAATTAACAACGAGCAGGTGGGAAGAATCATTAAGTTCGCGCTCGACAATCCGAAGACAATCGGCTTCCTGAGCTTCCAGCCAGTCAGCTTTACGGGCCGCGACGAAGCCGTAACAGACGATCGCCGCGCCGCACAGCGCTATACGCTTTCGCACCTGGCTCACGATGTGAAGAATCAGACGGGGCTCGGCGAACCGTCGCGCGACTGGTTCCCGATCTCGTTCATGGGAACATTCAGCGACTGGGCCGACCTGATGCACGTCAACGATGTGAAGAACGACTGGGGCCAACTGTCGTGCGGGTGCCATCCGAATTGCGGGACGGGGATGGCGGTGATGATTGACAAGGAAACCAAGGAAGCGGTTCCGGTTACGGCGTTCTTGAAGGGGGATCAACTCGCGAAGGATATTGCGAAGGTGAACGATGCGGCGCGCGGGAAGTTTTTGACCGTGTTTGGGATGGCGCTGTGTTTGATGAAGAATTACGATCCGTTCCAGTCGCCGACGCACTTCAAGCTGATGGATCTGCTGAAGAAGTTCGACAAGAACTTTAACGCGACGGGAAAAAATTACGGCAAAGTTGGGCCGGAACGGACCGTGGACGATGTGATGAAGCGGCGGCAGGACCGGTGGAACTTCCTGTTCATCGCGGGAATGTGGTTTCAGGATCTGTTCAATTACGACTTCCGGCGGACGGAGCAGTGCATTATTCCGTACGCGACGCAGGAAGGCGAGATTTCGTTCTGCGCTTACAACACGGGCGTGGGATGGCGGAACATTATTGAGAAGATGCACATGACGGCCACGCTCACCAAGTGGTACGAGGAGCATGGGCGGCACGAGATTTTTGCGGGCGGCAAGAAAGTGAACATGGAAGACGCTACCCACTCGCTGCTGTTGCGGGATGACCTGGTCACGACGGAACTGCAGCATGATCTGGACAGCCGCGGCATCGCCAAGAACGCGCGCGAAGAGAAGACGCGGGCGCGCGATGCGAAACAGAAGCAGACTGCGGAGACGGCTTCCGCCGCCCGGCTTTCGGTTTCCGGAAACGAGGCGCGGGGGGCGGAGAAGAATGATGAGGCTTACAATGCGCGCATGGCGTCGCTGTATCGCGAAGTCGTGCTGAAGGAAAAGCCGGTGGTGGCCGAGAACGGATTTATTCCGCTGGGGGCACTGACGAAGCCGAAGGGGAATGGGAACGGGCACGAGGCACAGGCTGCGAAGCCGGAGATTGCGGAGCCGGTGGCGGGAGATTGAGCTGCTAGCTACTAGCTTCTAGCTTGAAACAGACGGGCCGCCTGCGGGCGGCCCGAGTTTTTGTGATAGAGAACAGCGGATTCCTCCGTTGGTCGGAACGACAAATCAGTGGGACGGGGGTGAAGCCTCCGGTTTGTACCTGACGTCACGGACGCGTGTGCGCGAGTGAAGACACAGTCCCCACCCTGGGTCTGCAAAGGACGCAGACACAAGGATGGGGCACTCGGCGGGTCAACTTGAACTGGGTTTAACGCAAGAGGGATGCGGCGGCCGCGTTTGGGGCAGCCGGTATTTTCAATGCGGGCAGAGCCACGCTGATGGTGGTGCCGGTTTTGATGGAGCGGATTTCGAGACGGCCACCCAATTCGCGCACCCGTTCCCGCATGCCGTTGATTCCCACCCCGGCGGTGCCCACAGACGCGTTGAATCGACGGAGGCGCTCTTCGGGAATACCCTTGCCGTTGTCGCCCACTTGAAGTTCAAGTTGAGCGGTGTCGCGTCGCAGCCGGACGCTTGCGGCCGAGGCTCCGGAATGGCGATGAACGTTGGTAAGGCTTTCCTGCAAAACCCGAAACAGGACGAGTTCACAGTCTCTGGGCGGTCGCTCCATTTGCTCCGGGATATCGCAATCGACTTGAATTCCGCTGCGGCGGGCAAATCCCTCGACAAACCAACGGGCGGCGGAAGCGATGCCGACTTCATCGAGCAGCGGCGGGTGCAGGAGGTACGATGTGGTCCGAACTTCCTGCAAGGCCGCGTCGGCAAGCGCATTCAGATCATCCACCAGACGCAGAAGATCGGGACGGGCAGTCTCGATCCGCTGGATTAAAGCGATCGACATCTTCATTGCGGCGAGTGTCTGGCCAGCGCTGTCGTGTAATTCCCGAGCGATGCGGCGACGTTCTTCGTCCTGCAGGGTCATGAGGCGAAGTGACAGATTGCGTAGTTGTTCTTCCTGCTGTTCGCGCACTCTGATTTCTGATTCCAATCTAGCCAGCGCTCGCGATAGTTCCGCGGTACGCTCGTCCACGCGCTGCTCCAATTCGTCTTGAGCCCGGAGCAGTTCGTGTTCGGCGCGTTTCCGTTCGCGAGCCTCGGTGGTGAGAACAAGAATCGTCTCGTTCAGGCGCAACTGCTTGCGCCGGTTGGCCTCGCCGAGGGCGATGAGCCCGGCGCACACCAGGAAGCAACCAACAATGGCGTGAACTTCGGGCTGGCGGATGAGCGAGAGCGAATGGCGGGGATCGACGAACCCGTAAAAAAGTCCCAGGAAACCGAGAAGGCCGCTCAGGATCGCAGGTGCGAAGCCGCAAACTACCGCACAAAATGTCACCGTGATGTACAAGGTAACGTAAAAAGCGACATGCCCGAGTATGGGGTCAAGGACCCAGCGGAGCAGGATGGCGAGGACAGCTGATGCAATGGCGATCGCGTAACGGTCGGCGACGCGCTGGCGCGGAAGGGGGGTAAGAATTGTCAAGATACGCGCGGGGAATATGCCTGCCATACCGCCTCACCACTCACTGGAATCAGACACCGTCACTGGTTGGCGTAACGGTGCGGTTGTCGGTTTCTTGAACGGAAATATCGAGAAGCCCTAATTCAGAAGATGCACGGAATCGGAGGTCAGTTGCATAAATGAATGCGTGCGGGGACCTGACAAAGAAAGCAGATTCCTCCCGTTGGTCGGAATGACAAAATTCTGGGACGCGGTTGGTTTGCTGGCGCTATGGGGCGCAGGGAAGCAAAAGCAAGAAAATCAGCGCAAGCATCAACATCAACAGTAACAGCAAGAGCGGCGGACAGGAGTGTCCGCCCCACACGGGCTTATTGCGGATAGGCGGTGTTGAGCCGCTCGACGGCATGATCCTTGTCGCCGAGTTCTGCGTATAACTGGGCGATCAGGTAAGCAGCGAGATAGTTGGCCTTTGCGTAGCGTTGCGCGATTGAAACTTGGATCGCGTTACGGGCAGCGCCAGTAGAGTCCCGCTTCGGCCCGCTGAGGACGGGGTTTCTGGTAAAGGCCGCGAGAAATGAAGCTTGACATATTCCCATATAGGAATGTATACTTTCCCTAATGGCAAGAGCGGCGACCACCTCGGATGCGTTCAATGCGGTGGCTGAGCCGCGGCGGCGGGAGATTTTGAACTACCTGGCGCTGCAGGAGCGGGCGGTCGGGGACATCGTGGTGAGCCTGCGCATGGAGCAACCTTCGGTGTCGAAGCATCTGCGGGTGCTGCGGGACGTCGGTCTGGTGCGCGTACGGCGGCACGGGCGGCATATGTTTTATCGAACGAACGCGGAAGCGATCCGGCCGCTGCACGAGTGGACCAAGACATTCGAGCGGTTGTGGCAGCATCAGTTGAATCGGGTCAAGGAAAGGGCGGAGGCTCGTAGCGGGTCCCATAAATTCGAAAAATAGTCTGAATGGCCTGGGCGCGGGGCGACGCGAAAAGCGTTTAACCGCGGAGGGTGCTGAGGGTTCGCGAAGAGCGCGGAGACGGGCGACGAATTCCTGGAGAGCGGGAGCGAGGGAAGCTTCGAAGTCTTGCGACAGGCAGGTTGGACAAAATCTGATCAGTCAATTCGGTCAGAAACATAACAAGGAGGAACGATGAACTCGACGGCAACAGCGAGCATTGAGAGTCTGACAACAAACATTACGCAGGAAATTCACGTGGGGGCGTCGCTGGAGGTGACGTTCGCGGCGCTGCTGGAACAGCTTGGACCGGAGAATGACACACCGGAGGGCAAGCGAATGTCGATGAAGATCGAGGCGTGGCCCGGCGGACGGTGGTACCGCGACCTGGGTGATGGCAACGGCCATTTCTGGGGACACGTGCAGGCCATCAAGCGGCCGACGCTTGTCGAAATCGCCGGACCGTTGTTCATGTCGTATCCGGTGGTTTCGAATTTGCAGTACCGGCTGAGCGAAGAAGATGGGGGAACGCTGATCAAGTTCCACCACATGGCACTCGGATTTATTCCGGACGATCACAAACAAGGCATGGGAAAGGGCTGGACCCACATGCACACGCGCGTGCGCGAGCGGGCTGAGGCTAAGGGCAGGAAGTAAGCGACCGGCGTGTCCGCAGACAAGGAGGAATCTATGTGCCCAGCTTGCATGGCCAGCGCAGGGTTGCTGGCGGGCAGTGTGATGTCGACGGGCGGGATTGCCGCGCTCGCCGTGAAGATGGTTGGCTGGAAGAAGAGTGATTCGAAGAATGTGACGGAAAGGAGAAATGAACATGGCAACATTGAATATGGCAGCGATCACGAGCAAGACAGAAGTGGCGACGGCGGTGGTGCCGCCAGCTGAATGGCTTACCGCACGCAAAGAACTTTTGCGCAAGGAAAAGGAGTTCACGCGGCTTCGCGATGAGCTCAGCCGGCAGCGGCGCGCGCTGCCGCGGGAAAGAGTGGAGAAGAAATACGTTTTCGACGGAACCAGAGGCAAGGAGACGCTCGCCGATCTGTTCGGCGGACGGAGCCAGCTGATCGTTTATCACTTCATGTTTGGTCCGGGATGGAAAGAGGGGTGCCCGAGCTGCTCGTTCCGGGCAGATACCTTCGACGGTGCTGTCGTGCATCTGGCGCAGCGCGATGTGAGTTTCGTGGCGATTTCCCGTGCGACGCTGCCGGAGATCGAGGCATTCAAGAAGCGCATGGGATGGCAGTTCAAATGGGTCTCCTCGTTCGCGAACGAGTTCAACTATGACTATCACGTGTCGTTTTCGAAAGAGGAGCAGGCTAAGGGGAAGGTGTACTACAACTGGGAGATGACGGAATTTCCCTCTGAGGAGGGTCCGGGCACGAGCGTATTTTACAAGAACGAAGCGGGGGAGATCTTTCACACGTATTCCAGCTATGGGCGCGGACTTGATCCGATGCTGAGCGCGTACAACTGGCTCGATCTCACGCCCAAGGGGCGCGACGAAGATGGGTTGGCGTTTAGCATGGCGTGGGTGCGACATCACGACAAGTACCAGGATGAGCAGGCGGTCGACGCCAAGCGGCCGTACGTGCAGCCGGCGAAATTGGATGCGTCGTGCTGTTCGGAGAAGGAAGGCGGGTGATGGTTCGTCGTTGCTGCGAGCAGGCGGAACGGAAAAGTACCTCAGAGCTAGCCCGCATTCTAGTTGACCGATAGGGGCACGGCTGAAGCCGTGCCCTTCCCAAAACCCTTGATGAGACCAGTTCTAGTGTTTGTAGATGGTGGTGTCGGGGTGATAGTTGCGCCAGTCGAACCAGTAGTCTTTGAGAGCGGGGACGCGATCGAGGCATTTGCCTTGCGAGAGTCCGGAGACGGCGCATCCCTGGAAGTTCCACTCGCTGGCGGTCGCGGTGTCGAGCAAAGTCCAGGCTTTGGGGGTGGCTGGGGGCGGGGCTTTGGTTGCTGCCGACGCATCTGGTTTGGCATCGACTGAGGCTGGCGGTGCAGCTTTGGCCTCAGCGGGTGGGTCGGGCTTCATCGCGGCGGAGGTCTCGGACTTCGTATCCGTTTTGGTCTCGGTTTTTGACTGGCCCTCGGACTCACCTTTCAGGAAAAACTCGGCGTCTTTGCCGTCGATGCGGCTGATGAAAACGCGGAAGGATTTGCCGTCGGGGCCGACCGCTACCAGCAGCGGCGTGCCGTGGACGTGATCGACGACTGGCGATTGTTTGACGAGCGTGTCCCAGGGATAAGCGCGGCTGGCGCCGTCAATCTCCAGCCCAACGACCACGTCGCGAGACTTGAGCTCAGTTCCGGGAAAGCTGATCACTACCGGAAGCTTGGCCACCTCCAGTTCCCAATTGCTGTCGTACTCCTTCACATACTTCGGGACGGGAGCCAGTACCTTGCCGTCGGACACTTCCGACTTCCACTCGCCGAAGGTCAACTCGTCACTCAGGACGAGTTCGAGCGACGCACCCTGGAGCGCGCCGTAGATGGCTTTGCCCGTGATCTGTTGCCACCACGTGCCGGTTTCTTTATCGCGCATGAGGAAGTTCTGGTTGTTGATGCCGGCCAGATAAAAATGCAGCACCTTGCCGTTTACAGTTCGCGTCCACACCAGACCGGTGTGACAGAGCGTTCAATAGGTGACGGCCACCGGGACGCCGGCGACGACGTCGTTCAAGACATGGTGGTAGGCCATTTCGCGGATGGGGTAGGCGCGGGCGTCGGAACCGTAGCGGAGCGCAAGAATCATTTCTCCCTTGTCGAGCTTGCTGGAGGAGGCGGATTCGAATTGCGGGGTGTCCACGGGATGGAACATCCACTCGAAGTAGTTCAGGCGGGACATGACGGCGGAGAACGCGACCACGACCATGACGGAGGCGAGAAGGATCTTGCGCCATTTATTGGCAGCGCCCCAGAGGATGAGGGCGAACACGAGACAGAGGAGGGCGGCGGCGAGAGTTCCCCAGGGAGCGCGCTGGCGGAGGGCCAGCGCCAGAGCCAGTGCGGAGGGAGTCTGGTGGCGGAACGGGCGGATGATGAAGGCTGGGACGAAAAATAATCCGATGCCCGCGAGAGCGGACACGAGGAAGATGACCCACGGAAAGGCGGCACGGAAAGAGAAGGGTTGCATGTCGTGAAAATCCCGGGAGGCCATTCTGCATTGTAACGAATCGCGGCGAAAGAAAATGCCCCCGGCCGCAGAAGGTAGGCCGGGGGCGGTGGAACGAGTTCTGTAGGTTTACTGCGGTGTAAAGTTCTGATGCGAGCTGAGGGTGTCAATGTCCTGGAACTCCGGCGTAGCTGGGGGCAGGTTGGCCGGGTTCAGGAACAGAACGTCAAAGTAGTAGTTACGAGTCGGCGGGCTGTACACCGTGGTGCAGCATTTGAACGTGCCGGTATTGTACTCAGAGTAATACATGCTGACCAGCGAGCCGTCGTAGTTGAGGTTGTTGCCCCAATTCTCGAGATAGCGGAGGAAGTTGTGCAATCCTCCGTCGGTTCCGAAGTCCTGGCCAACACCCGCCCAGCCTGGGATGGGGAAGGGGACGTTCTTTCCGCCCGAGACCGCCATGCGGTAAAACGCGTCCGCGCCGGTGTTGCGATTGGCGGGGGTGGTTGGGAACATCATACTGGTCATATCATCCCAAGAGTTCGAGAGAACCGTGACCGAGTCGGCGATGATGGAGGCCGCCGAATGGGGCGTCTGGGTGGGGACTGCATTATTCGCGGTCGTCCAGAACGGGTCGCCCACGGAGGAATTGTAGTTGCCCTGGACGTAGACCGGGTTCTCAGAAGCGACGGTGAAACCGCCGCACCCTGTGGGGTTCGCCGCGCTCTGTGTGCAGGTGCTCGCAGGTGGCATGGTGGGCACATAACTCAACAGGCCCGGGCTCATGCCCGCATCCACCAACTTCAATACGTGGCGAGCTCCGCTTACGGGATTGGCCAGGCCCTCCTGATCGGTGATGCCGGTAAGGAGCGCGCCGGTGGAGGTGTTATAGCTGGCGCAGTCCACGGAAGCAGCGGATCCCACGTTGGTGACGTTAATCCGCTTGAACGAATTCAGCGGACTGGTGTTGGTGTTGACGCCGAACCCGTAGCCGATATTTTTCTCGCCCCAATTGTCGAGAAATCCATTCTGATCGACGTCCTCGGGCGAATAGGTGTAATAGGTCGCTGCTTCCGCAACTCCATCGGTTGTGGTGGAGGTCAGGTTCTGCGTGGAGTTCACGACATCCTCGATACCCGATTCTCCGTTGATCACACCTGCCGGAGTCTGCCCACCGTTCGAGGGATGGGTGGAGGGCAACATGCCGCGGTGATCGGAGAAGTAGAGAACGTAGCCGTTAAAGTTGGTATAGTTCACGTTGGCGCCCGTGGTGCCGCCGCCCATGGTCCCGTTCAGCCAAGTGCGCAGATTGCCCACGTCCAGTTCAACAGCATTCATGATGCCGTTGACCGAGCACGAAGAATAAGTATTGGGGTAGCCTGGCTGGCCGTTGCCGGGTGTAACGTTGGCAAACGTGTTATCGCGCATCTCACCTTCGCGCGCGTCGTAGAGGTTGATGGGATACCAGTTGCCCGTTCCCGAGATGTTGGCCGCGGTCGCGGCGAGCGTGGGACGAAGTTGCTGGAGGATCAAAATCGCCTTGGGATTGACGGCGTTCGCGCCGGGAGCCGTCAGCACGGTGTTGAACGTTTTACCAAAGCCCAAACCCAGCCACTCTTTGGTGACGCCCACCCAGGCGCCGGCATTGTTCTGGTACTCAACCCGGATCCAGGGGCCGGTCATGTTCGTGGGAGTGGTGGGAATGTTCGTGAGCTCGCCGATCAGCGGCCACGTTGTCCAGGTATTTTTCAATCCGGCGTCGGTGTACGGATAGACCCAGCCATTGACGCCGGGCGTCGCGAATCCGACGGCCTCGAGCCCGCCTGGGGCTCCGGTTACGGCGACAGCGGGGACGGTGCCAGCGTTTTGGAAGGGGCTGCTGCCAGGACTAGTAAACGAGGTTAGGTTGGGGAACTGGACGTCCTGCCCATCGGCGATCGCACCGCGCTCCGGGTGCAGGTCCACCTGCGTGTCGGCCAGCAGAATGCGGATTTGCGCCTTGTTGTAGAGGCGTGCAGTACCGAGCGTGCTGGTCGGGGTCTCGCCGGGCTGCGGCTTGCGGACAATCGAAATCGGATCGGTGCAGGGCGGCGGGTTGCTGGTGCAGGAATTCTGCACAAAGGGCAACTGCATGTTCTTAGCGCCGGTGAGCGAGTTAGTTAAGAAGCCATTCAGAGTGCCCGAGGAAAGGCTAGGGAAATTGACGTTGACGGCGCCGGCAACACTGGGATAACCGCCGCTCCAACTAGCATCGCCGGGAACCGTTCCCGCGGTGGGAAGAGCGACGCAGTTCGCTCCTACGGGCGGGAAGACCCCGTTCAAGGCGCAGCCCGAAGAAGCTTTGGGAACATAGACCGTCCCGGGGTAGCCCGCGGTGGTCGGGTTGCCGTTTTCCAGCTGATCCATAACGATCTGCTGAAAGGCTGAAAGTTTGTCGTTGAATACCAGGTCGGCGCCGGAGGCGAGGAAGAGGTTCTGGTTGGTATGAACGCGGCCGCCAAAGCCGAAGTTCGGGCCGGCGAAGTAGCTGCAGTCATAACCGCAGAACACGCCGAACTGGAACACGGGAATCAGAGCGACTTCCACCTTGCGCGTGATGTTGGCCGAGGCACCCTCGGGACGGGTGGCGATCACCTGCAGCGTCATGGGAATGATTTCCGCGTATAGTCCCTGATTGGAACCGGCGCTGACGGTGTTATAGCTGGTCACCGGCGATCCGCCGGAATTCACGGGATAGGTTATGGTCTCGACATAGGTCATGCCGCTCACCATGGCCGCGGTGGGGGGGAAGTTAATCAGATTCTGAATTTGGGTGTTGGTGGGAACCTGGTATTGGGCGTACAGGGCAGAGAGGTCAGCGGTAAGTTTCTCCATGCCGGATTCCGCGCCGTAGAAGGCCCGATTGGCCTCGAGGTCATTGCCGCCCATGTGGGATTCGTTGGTGACCATGAAAAGAAGGCCAGCCGCGACGCCCGACAGCAGCACAAGGATGAGAAGCGCCGCGATCAGCGTGAACCCCTGCGAACTGTTTTTTTCCTGTCCCATTTTGTTGGTCTCCTGCCCCCAAAAACGTTACTGATAGCGATTGCGAAATGCCATGTTGCGTGCACTGACGGAAGTTGCCAGATACAAATTCTGGGACTTGTTTCCGTCGTTGATGATGCTTTGCCCCATCACCACGATGTTGACCTTTTGGATGTTGTTGGGGGATTCGGCGACGCCGAGGGGGTTCGCCTGGTTGGCATCGAGTGCATTGGTGGTGGAGTTGTAGGTGTCGTACGCGAACTGCAGGTTAATGATGTCATCGGCCACGGGCACCGGGCTGAGTCCATTCACCTGGCGCATCAGGCGCGGTGTTTGTCCGGCGGCGGGCACCGTGAGGTAGTAGGTCACCGCGAACAGCCGATAGGCCGAAGTGTTTGCTCCGGCAGTGATAGCGTTGATGTTGTTGGAAGCAGCGCCCGTCTGGTTCAAGTTGAGTGCGTCGAGATTGGCGAACGTGATTCCGCCCGCGGCTACTCCGGTGACCTCGCCCACGGCGGTGCCCACGCTATTGCTGAGCATGATCAGGTCCCCGACGACGATGCCTCCGGCGGAGTTAACGGCAGGCGGGGCTGGGCTGTAGATTATGTTCGGGGTGAGAGTGATGGCTCCGCCGCTGGTGCCGCCGACGAAAGCGACGTTGTACTCAAACAGGGGAAAGTTGTAGTCGGCATAGATGATCGTAATGCTGTCATTGATGGCCGGCGCTGGTGCAGCGGGGATGACAGCATTGGCTTCCACGCCATTGCTGAAACCGGGGATGATCCCGTACATGTAGTTGGCGGTCGGATAGGTGTGGGCCGGGACATGGCAGACACCGGCTTGGTCACAGCCGAACTTGGACACGGTTGCTCCAACTCCGGTGGGCAACTGGATTCCGCCCGAAGGCAGGCCGGCCCCAGCCATGCTGATGTCTTTGACCATGAGATCAATGCCAGCGCGCATGTTCTGCTGGGTTTCAGCCCGTTGGGTGACGAACAGGGCGGAGTTCATCCCAGACTTAAACAAGCCGAGCATGGCGCCCATCACAATCAAGCCCACGGCTATGGAAACCATAAGTTCCAATAGAGTGAAGCCGGGTTCCGATTTTTGTTTTGGCATTTTCATGTTTCCTAACTGACCTTTAGCGGAATGCCGAAATCAGTGCGTTAACGGTGTAAGTGCGCGGAACCGGGGATCCGCCCGTGGTGAAACTGACGGTTACGGTGATCTGCTTAAGATTGGGATCAATGGTCACGCCGTCGGCCTCGAGTACGGTGTTGATTTGAATCTGACGAGTGAAGTTGGCGAGGCTCAAAGGCTTGTCGTCGGCCGTTCCCAGGATGCCGTCAGGACCGGGAAGAGCGAGGCACTCTGGACCGGCGGGGCAGACTCCCGTGGCAGGGAAAGCAACGTCATCGGCGGTGTTCACCAATCCGTCGGGACCGGCGGACAGCAACTGGACAGGGCCATTGGTAAAAATTCCGCCGCTGGAGATGTTGGCGATTTGCCCGAAAGAGATCTGCTGCGTGTTGCGGGCGGTGTAGATGCTTTCCATCGCCTCCAGCGCCTTCTGTCGTGCAATGAGATTTTCCTGAGCATTCTGAGTTACGGCGACTGCGGTGCCAAAAACGGCGAGCAGGGAAACAATACCGATGGTCATGATCGCGATCGCAATCATGGTTTCAACCAAGGTGAACCCGGCCTCCCCGGAGGCATGAGATCTGCGATGCGTCATTGTTGCACCCACTTGATTCCAGCCTGATTGATGAGCCGCCAACCCCGGACTCTTCCCGTTGTGCCGAACACTGAGACGGCGCGGGAGCTGTAAAGATCGCCGGGACGAGTGAGGTAGACGACGCCGTTATCGAAGTTGCCGAGGTCGTCCTGCGCGGAGCCGTCGGGATAGAAAATCAGACAACTTTGGCCAACGAGTACGCATGCGTTAAAAGTGACAGGTGTGGCTCCGGTGCCGAAGCCATCCGGACCGGGGTTCGGGAATCCCGCTTGCACCGCGAACTGGATATCGGTCGGCAAGGTATAGGTGGCCACGGTGACAGGAGCGGGCGACACCGGCACGGCCACGCCCCAGTACTGCACGGTGATGGTTGCAGGAGGAGTGAAAATGAGGATGTAGCGTTTGCTCTGGGTGATGGACTGGTTTCTGTAATTGCGCAGCACCGAGAGCGTGGTGTCATAGGCGGCGTCCACATGATTCTGTTTGAGCATAGGCATCATAGCCACGAGCGTGACGCCCGCCATGATCAGACCAATGCCGACGACGATCATCATCTCCAGCAGCGTGAACCCGCGTTTTCCACTCGCCTTCATAGTCTCTTTCGCTCGCGCTCAGGGTTCCGTCAGCGATCCAAACACGGGGGAGGATCGCGCTTCCAGTGCGAATATCAGACGGACTCGCGTTCCTTGATCATCGTAGGGAGGGGTTCCGGTGGCGTCAAAGCACCAAGGGCCAATACCGGGGCGTCGGCCTTTTGGATGAGGAATGGTTACTCATGTCACTGATTGACAACACGCCAGTTAAGGGCCGGGAAGCCGTGGGGCACGCGTTTTACCGTGACCCTAGTAACTTGTGAGGGGAACGGGCAGAACTTTAGGATGTTGGCAGATATGACTTTATCCGCCCTGTTAGTGTGCGTGGACGAGGCATCGGCCGAATTGCTGCAACGGGTTCTGGAAGAACTCAGCATTCGGGTTGAGTCTTGCCCGGACTTTGTGCGCGCAGGCATACGGCTGGCGCAAGAGCGGTTTGACGTGGTGATTGTCGACGGCAAGTCGAACACTCAGATAATTTCGCTGTTGCGGGAAAGCCGGCAGTCGCGGGTGAACGGTACGACGCTGGCGGTAGCGGTGGTGCCCGGGCAGGAGAGCATCCGCGAGATGTTTTCGATAGGCGTGAATTTTGTTCTTTACAAGCCCCTGGTTTACGACCGGGCACTGAGCAGCCTGCGCGCGGCGCGCGCCGTGATGCACAAGGAAAAGCGCAAGAAGGCCCGCGCTACGGTACATGCGCACGCGACGATCGATTACGCGAACGTCGAGCGGGAGAGAGCAACGCTGATCGATCTCGCGGAAGATGGCATGTCGGTGCAGTTTGGGCAGAGGCTTCCTCCGGTCAGCAAAGTGTATTTTCAGTTCCGGTTGCCGGGTCAGGGGGCGAATATTCGCCTGTCGGGTCAGGTAATGTGGCAGGACTGGAAGGGCCGCGCGGGAGTGCAGTTTGTGGACGTGCCCCAAGCCTCGCGCCGCCTGCTGGCCGATTTTCTGGGCGCCAATCTGCCGGCCGAGTCCTCCCGAGAGCGATTTCCCGATGTCACTGTGGAGGTGGAAGAGTTGGCGCAGTTGGCGACGGTATCGGTGGCGGAGGAAACGCACGGAAGTGAGCAGGCGAAGCACACCGGGCACGAGGCGGCCGCGCCGGCGCAAACGGACCCCGACAACCGGCGCACGCAGATCCGTTACGCATGCCGCTTAAGTGCGGAAGTCTACCGCGCGGGAATTTCGGTTCCCCATCGTTGCTGCCTGACTGACTTGAGTTCGGGCGGATGCTACCTGGAAGTTTCGCTGCCGTTTCCGCAGGGGTCGCCAGTCGAGATCATCGTGCGAACTTACGAATTGAAATTGCGGCTGCGGGGGGCGGTGTTGACGTCTCATCCCGGCTACGGGATGGGCGTGGCATTTGAATTGGACACCCAGCAAGAACAGGCCAATCTTAAGAAGTTGACCGACTTCGTCGCGACGACGACGGACCCCTCCAACTAGAACGATGTCTTGCCGCCGCCGCCTCGTGTAAGTGACTGAAAATTCGCCGAAGGCTCCGGCAGGTCCAGGGCGCGCGTTCTTGAGCTGGATGACCTTTCCCCTTGACCTTGGGTCGATCGTCGCTGGCAGGGCGGTTGCCTACTCCGGAAATGAGCATTATAGGCGATAGTCCCGACGCCGAATCCGCCGTATGGAACACAGCCCTCTGGTACGTACAAATAAGTAATCCAACAATATACGTATACGGTATAGGCAGCAGTCTCGGAGCTTCGCTCCCCCGGACAGCCGGGGGCGGCTGTCCCCACATGGCTGGTGTGTTCTGGAAGGCGCGTTGTTCCACGGAATTCTGAGGCGATCCTGGGGTTTTCCCTGGTCGGTATACAAATTGAGATGCTATTTCACGGCCGCTTCTTCGGCCACGGCCTTCTTGAAGTAATCCAGCGACATGCGCAGGCCGGTTTCCAGATCGATCTTTGGCTCCCATCCCAGCAACTGGCGGGCCTTGGTGATGTCGGGACAGCGCTGTTTGGGGTCATCCTGGGGCAAGGGCTCGTAGCGAATTTGGCTCTTCGATCCCGTCACTTTCAATACCGTCCGGGCACATTCGAGAATGGTGAATTCATTGGGATTACCGATGTTCACGGGCAGATGTTCGTCGGATTTCGACAGACGCAGGAAGCCGTCGATTTCGTCGCTGACGTAGCAGAAGCTGCGAGTCTGATGGCCGTCGCCGTAGACGGTGAGGGGTTCGCCGCGCAAGGCCTGCTTCATGAAATTGGGGACGACCCGTCCGTCGTTGAGCTGCATGCGCGGGCCGTAGGTGTTGAAGATGCGGACGATGCGGGTATCCACCTTGTGATAGCGGTGGTAGGCCATGGTCACAGATTCGGTGAAGCGCTTGGCTTCGTCGTAGACGGAACGGGGGCCGATGGAATTGACGTTGCCCCAGTAGGTTTCCTTCTGGGGATGCTCCAGCGGGTCGCCATAGCACTCGGAGGTGGAGGAGACAAGATACTTTGCGCCGTATTTGTGGGCGAGGTCGAGGGCGTGAAACGTGCCGAGGGAACCGACCTTGAGGGTGGGGATGCCGTGAATGCTGTAGTCCACCGGGCTGGCGGGGCTGGCAAAGTGGAAGACGTAATCGACTTTGCCCACGTCAAACGGTTCGCAAATGTCTTTTTCGACGAACTCGAAGCGGGGTTCGTGATTGAGGTGCGCGAAGTTGGCGCGGCGGCCGGTGAGAAGGTTGTCGACGACAATCACGGTCCAGTTTTCGGCGAGAAGAGCATCGCAGAGATGGGATCCCAGAAAGCCGGCGCCGCCGGTGACTACCGCGCGTCTTGAATTCATGCTTTCTTGCCGTTCTTTAAGACTGCAGCGGGAACGCCGTCGGGGTAAGAGGACGCGCGTCCAACGCTGTAATAGCTGAAGCCTTCGGCGGCCATCACTTCGGGATCGTACAAGTTGCGTCCATCAATGACGATGGGATACTTGAGTTCCTGGCGGAGGCGGTTGAGATCGAGGTTGGCGAATTCCTCCCACTCCGTGAGGATGAGCAAAGCGTCGGCGCCGTGGGCCGCCTGGTAAGCGGAGTCGGCGAAGGTGATGTTGGAAGAGACTACTTCCTGGGCGCGCTCCATGGCGGCTGGATCGTAGGCGGTGATCTTACAGCCCTCCTGCAAGAGCGCCTGCACAAGAAAGAGTGCGGGCGATTCGCGGATATCGTCGGTACCTCCCTTGAAAGCGAGGCCGAGCACGCCGAGGTTCTTGCCGCGCAGCGTCCAGAGAGCGCTGCGGACTTTGCGTAGAAAGCGCTGGCGCTGATCCTCGTTAATCCGCATCACTTCATCGAGCAGGCGGAAATCGTAGCCGGACTCGCGGGCCACGGCGCGGAATGCCATGACGTCCTTGGGGAAGCAGGATCCGCCGTAGCCAATCCCTGGGTTCAGGAACCTGGGTCCGATACGCGAATCGGTGCCGACGCCGTGGACCACCTGATTCACATTGGCGCCCACGGATTCGCAGACCGAGGCTACGGCATTGATGAAAGAAATCTTCATGGCGAGAAAAGCGTTGGAGGCGTGCTTGATCAACTCCGCGCTCTTGGTGCTGGTGACGATAATCGGAGGGGGAATCGAAGCCCGGTCGGGTTGGGGAATAGCGTCAGTGCGTTCGTAGTAACTGCCGTTGGTCAGGGGAGCGTAGACTTCGCGCAACACTTCGGCCGAGCGCTCGCTGTCACAGCCGATTACGATGCGATCGGGAAACAGGAAGTCGGTGACGGCGGTGCCTTCGCGCAGAAACTCGGGATTGGACGCGACGTCGAACAACTCCGGGTCGGTACCGCTGCGCAGGATGATCTTGCGCACCCACTCGCTGGTATAGACGGGAACGGTACTTTTCTCGACGATCACCTTGTAGTCGTCGACGCCCCCGGAAATTTCGCGGGCTACCGATTCTACATAGGAAAGATCCGCCTCACCGCTCTCGGTCGGAGGCGTGCCCACGGCAACAAAGATCACCGAACTGAGGCGGACCGATTCCTTCAGGTCGTCGGAAAACGTCAGACGCTGTCCGCGGTGGCGGGTTAGAAGCTCGGGAAGAAATTTCTCATGGATGGGTACCTGGCCATTCCGCAGCGCCGCCAGTTTGGATTGATCATTATCCACCAGAACGACATCGTGTCCGAGGTCGGCAAAACAAGCGCCAGCCACCAATCCTACGTATCCCGAACCGACAACCGCAATCCGCATGTTAAAACTCCCGTGGTGGAATGATCTGAAACATCTTTCGTTGGGGATGCTTCCGCGAAGAGGCGTGGGGAGATCCAGAAAACGGCTGGGGAAAACTCATCCACGGCGCCTCAAGATTGCAATGATTCTAACAGCATTAAGCCTAGCATTGAGCGGAGAGAAAAGAGTCTATCAGTCGGGTGCGAGTGCATTTTTTTGCCGATTTGGAACGGCGGGCTTCGCCTCAAGGGCGTGAGCGGCTGGCGCAGCCAGAGATCGGCGATCTTCGGTTGACCAGGTTTTGCTGCAAAAGCTAACTCGCAGCTCATGACGATTCTGGTGCGGGGCCCCAGCCCAATGTGAAGGCGGGAGGAAGGGAGGAAAGCGCCGAACAGCGTATTGACAGCCCTGCGTATTGACAACCCGCTGTTTTCGGGCGAAACTCCGCTACGGACGGTGATTCTGGCTTTTACTGGTCTTCGGTTATGGCGCAACCTCCGACGTCGGGAGCGGATCCATCGAAACCTATTCTGAGTGCGACTGGAGTGCTGCGCGCCCAGCCCGACGAAGCCCGTTTCGAGACCGATTTTGCGCAGCTGGCGGCACGCTTTGCGCAAAGCGGGGGCGGCCTGTCGCCGGAACTTTCGACAGATCTAGCGTTGGAAATCGTGCTCAACGAAGTCGTAGAGCAGGCCTGCCTGACGACCGGCGCTACGGGTGCGGCCATTGCGCTGGAGCGGGACGGAGAAATGGTCTGTCGCGCCAGCAGCGGTTCTACGTCGCCGGCGTTGGGTTCGCGGATGGACGCCGCTTCGGGACTTTCCGGGGAGTGCATCCGAACGCGCCGGACGCAGCGCTGCGACGACGTTTTGGCGGATCCGCGGGTGGACCACGAGGCCTCGCAACGGCTGGGGGTGCGTTCGGTGATGGTCATGCCACTTCTCCGCGGGGCTGAGCTGGCTGGACTGTTCGAATTGTTTTCGTCCTTGCCGCAGGCTTTTGGAGAGCGGGATGAGCGCACCTTAGAGGCGCTGGCGGTTCGTATCTTGAGCAGTCTGGACCGCGCCGATCAGCCACTGCCACCGCTGCCGCAGAATGAGCCCGTGCCAGTTCCTGAAATCCAAGAAATCATCCCAGAGATTCCGGAGGATTCGATCGCGGAGAATTCTCCCCAGCGCGGATTCGATTTCGTCACTTGGGCGCTTAGAGTTGCGGTTCTCGCTTGCGCGGTGATGCTCGGGCTCCTGCTGGGCCGACATCTGGAGACGCAGAAGGCGATGGTTCGCCCGCATCCGGTTGCGAGGCCATCGGCAGCGGTGAATGGATCTGGCGCGATCAGTCCGCCCCTCGATGCGAGCACGTCGGGGAGACAGGAGGGTGCGAGTGTGGCTGCGCAGCCCTCCACTTCCGCGAAAAGCAACGAGAAATCTGCTCCGCCGGGCACCTTGCTGGTCTTCGAGAACGGCAAAGAAATATTTCGAATGCCGCCGGCGCAGAACGAGGCTGCGCCGAATCAGGCTGAATCGTCATCGGGGCTGGGAAGCGGGTTGCAGCGCGCCTCTTCCGCAGAGCCGGAAACAGTGGGTGAGCCCGCTCCTGCGGCGGCTGATGGGAGTCTGCTTCACCGCGTCGAACCGGTGTATCCGGAAGACGCTCGGCAGCAGCAAATCCAGGGCACGGTCGTGCTGGACGTTCACATTGGCCGGGATGGTGCGGTTCAGGACGTTCAGGTCATCAGCGGACCGCCGCAGCTGGCACATGCCTCCACCGATGCGGTGAAGCAATGGCTCTTCAAGCCACGCCGGGTAAACGGACGGCCCGCGCCGATGCAGACAAGAATTACGCTGAACTTCAGATTGCCGCAGTAAACCTTGGTCGGGGCAAGTTTCAAGCGAACCATGGTTGCAGAACGGGGAGTTAGAGAATGTCTCAGTTTGCCGTTCTGATGGACAGGGGCTGTCGAGCTTCGCTCGACGGACAGCCGAGGGCGGCTGTCCCCACATGGATATTTGCGCGAACTGAGACCCCACCGGGGAGTTACTCTCGTGAGTCGTACTTCAACCTTCCGTGCTAAGCTTATGAATTCGCCGAGTTTAATCCCGGCCTAGTTGGGACCGTTCCCTCGCGGTCCTTTTCTCAAAGAGGAAGTATGAAACCAGCCGTTGATGCCGGTAGTAGTGTTTCCCACGATCCTTATCAGAAGACGGTTTGCTGCCTGCGCTGCGAGCAGAAACTGGAGCGCTACCAGCTCATGCGCGTCAGTTTGGTGCCGAATAGTCACGGAGCCGGCCACGCAATCCTCTCCTGCCCGAAGTGCGGACACGTGGAGTTCGTTTCGGATTCGAGTCCGCTGCTGCAGAGCCTGGAATTGGTATCGGTTGACGCCGGAGACGGCGACTAGCTGGGTCGCCCGAAGCTCGTGAGTTCGGACTCGCTGTGATAAGGGCCGGGATGGCGACGCCAGATCCGCGCGACGCCGCGCGAGTTGCTCCCAAGACTGCGCAAGAACGCCTTCCGGTCGGAGACTCCCTAGAACGGAATATCGTCGTCTGTGATTGGCCCAGCCCCAGCCCCGGCTGGCTCGGGCTCCGGGGTGCGCTGGTCGAAGTTGTTGCCGCCGCCGCCGGCAGAAGAGGATGCTCCGCCCGACTTCCCGGCGAAATCGCCGCCTCCGGCACCCTCGCCCCGTCCACTGAGCATGACTAGATCGTTGACGATGATTTCCGTCATGTATTTCTTCTGGCCGGATGTCTTGTCATCCCAGGAGTGGGTTCGCAGGCTGCCCTCGATGTAGACTTTGCTGCCCTTTTTCAAGTACTCGCCGGCAATTTCAGCGGTTCGCGCCCACGCGGTCACGTTATGCCATTCGGTGCGGTCCTGCCAGTTGCCGTCCTTGTCCTTGAAGCGGTCGTTGGTGGCCAGACTGAACTTGGCGACGGGCGTGCCGCTGGGGGTGTACTTCACTTCGGGATCCTTGCCCAAATTTCCGAGAAGAATGACTTTGTTGACACTTCTTCCTGCCATGTCGGTGCTCCTTTGCAGGGGTTCACTATAACAGAATGAACCCGGTGGAGATCGTGGGGACTGTCACAAACTCCGGCCCGGAGTATCATTTTGGGCCGGGCCTAGCCAGATATCGAAGCTAATACTCGGGCGGAAGTGGGATTCATAACGAGCGTGGGTCAGGTTATAATTCGGGCATGCCTCCTGCACCCGGCGCCACCAAAGCCGTCGGCATGGTTCCCGACGAGCTCAAGTTTGAACCGAAATCGAAAGGCCTCGCCACCCCGCGCAAGAAGAAGCCGAAGGAACTGGCGGTCATTACCGAATGCTGCACCGGATGCGCGGGTTCGCCGGCCTGCGTGGAATACTGCCCGGTCGAAGATTGCATGTTCTGGGTGCCCGATGAGGACAACCCGCCGTTCGGGCGGATCGCGATCGATCCGATCCTCTGCATCGGGTGCAAGAAATGCCTGAGCAAGGGGCCTGACGGATGCTTCCTCGACGGCTGCCCCTGGGATGCTATCGCCATGGTGGATACGGCTGAGGTGGAAAAAGAAGTTGGGCCGATGGCGATTTAGAAATTCGCTGTCAGGCTATCAGCTGTCAGCTCTCAGTTGCAGCAGGTCCCACTTGTTGCCGTAGAGGTCTTCAAACACGGCTACCGTTCCGTACGATTCCTCGCGGGGCGCCTCCCGGAATTTCACGCCTTTTGCGGTCATCTCCCGATAGTCTTGCCAGAAATTGTCAGTGTGTAGAAACAGGAAGACGCGTCCGCCGGTCTGGTTGCCAATGCGGCTGGCCTGCTCGGGGTTCACTGCCCTGGCTAGCAGCAGGTCTGTTCCGATCGATCCCGGCGGTCTTACCAGCACCCAGCGCTTGCCGTTGCCGAGGTCTGTGTCCTCGATTAACTGGAATCTCAGCGCTTGAGTGAAGAATGCGATAGCCTCGTCGTATTCCCGAACCACCAGAGCGACGTAGCCAAGTCTCTGCGTCATGATCGTGTTCGATTGGGCCGGGTAGATGTTTGATTTCAGATTGAAGATTTCAGATTGAAGATTGAAGATCGAGACTTTGTGCCTTAAATCTGCAATCTGCAATCTTCAAGCGCTCGAAGATTAATTCACTCCCGCTCGGGTTCGGATCGCCTTCTCCGTTTCCAGCGCCTGCTGGCGCACGTGATCGGGAATGTCCGGCAAGTCCCGTTCGTAGGGACGAATCGCCGGCAGATCGTCCATCTGCCCCACCAGGTACAGTGCCCGGAGGGCTTCCCACGCTTGCTCCGTGCCCGGATCGACCACGGCTATTTCGGAGCCGGCGACTACGCTTGCGCCGGGTTGCGAAACCGAACGAATCCGTCCGGGAATCGGCGAGCGGACTTCGATCGGGACTGAAGCGCCTGGAGTCGCCAGCTTTGCGAGCAATCCTCCTTGATGGACGGGCGTGCCGGGGCGGTCCGCATCGACGACGTGACCGGTTACGGGCGCAGTGATCTGGGCGGGTTGCAGCAAAGCGACAATTTGCGGACGGCCGGTGGCATCGCCGAAGCGCACCAGCGACAGCGCTGCATTACCGCGCACCATGGGGGAAGAATCCGCGAGCATCTTCAGCAGCGTTTCGTGAAAGCCCGCGCCTGACGTGTCCTGGCCCATGACCCAGGCGTCGGTGTTGCGTACCTCTTCAACCGGGTCGTTCGCCAGGCGCATCAGGTCTGGATACCACTGCTTTACGGCAGCATCGTGTCCTGCGTTATCGCGCCGCGTCTTTTCTTGTCCCGTCTTATCCTGCTCACCCATGCGCTCGCCCATCTGTACCAGCGCATGCTGGATGTGCCGCGGCTTCTTGTCGTCGTGAAGATATTCGCTCAATTGCTGGTCGGAAAGATGGCGCCCAAACCACGTGTTCCACCAGAACAGAAAGGGCATGAGGACGATCAGCCAGCCGGTGGCGAAGAACAGAATCTTCTGGGTGCGCGACATGCCACGCTTGGGCTTCGGCTCTGGTACGGCAGAGTTGTCCGGATTTAATTCCGACGGAGAGGCTGGTGGGGGATTGTGCATGGAATCTTGGGAACGAACTATAACAGAATGCGCCTACTCCACATCCGCATCGAGCACGCGTTCCTGCTCCAGATAGTGCGACATGGCGTATTGCGCCAAGAGCGGCGTCTGCAGGCGGATTTCGGCGCCGATCCACTCGCCTTTGGCGTGAGGAGCGTCGGGCGGATGGTTGCAACGGCCGCCGCTGCCGAACTGCGGACCGAAGTCCGCGCTTTGAATCTGATCGTACTGGTGGATCTGGCGCCACGCGGCATCGCCGATGGTTCCGGAGACATCGATCTTTAGCTTCAGTGTGGACATCGCGATTCGCGTGGTGATGTAAGCGGACCTCAGGGGCTAAAGCCCCAGTCGCTGCGCGCCCGTTGCGGCACGGCTTCAAGCCGTGCCCTTCCCAATTTAACAAATCGTACGCGCCCCTAAGGGGCGCTCTTCCGCAATAACGCGCGGCCCCAAGGGGCCGCTCTTCCACAACAGCTAGCTGTGCGGGAACCATTGGTAGAGCATGAAGTATACGATGACTCCTGTGACGGAAACATACATCCATAGAGGCCAGGTCCAGCGGGCGATGGCGCGGTGCTTGTCGTAGCGTCCCTTCAGCCCGCGACTCAGCGTGATAATTGCCAAAGGAACAATGACGACGGCCAGCGTGACATGTGAAATCAGGATCGTAAAATAAACTGGCCGCGCCCAGCCCTCGCCTAGAAATCGAATGTTGCCGACTTCGAAGTGGAAGAAAAGATAGCATCCCAGAAACAGGGCCGACGCGATCACGGCGGCAATCATGCAAGCACGATGGGCGGCGATGCGGCCGCGCGCAATCAGGACGCGTCCGGTGAGCAGCAGCGCGGCGCTGGTGCCGTTCAGGGTGGCGTTTAGAGCAGGGAAGAAGGCGTATTGTTGGGCGATCACGCGGCGGGCCTCGTACTCCTGCGGTTTGCCATCAGCAACGCCAGTCCGAACATGACCAGCGAAAACAGAGCCAGCGTTGCCATTGCCGTGGGCAGCGGAAAACTGGTCTGCGCACCCGGGTAAAGAAGGCCGCGCAGGGCCTCCACTCCGTAGGTGAGCGGATTCAGACGCATGATGACCCGAATCCATCCCGAGGCGCCCGCGAGCGGGAACAGTGCGCCAGACAGCAGCCAGAGCGGAATCAGAAACAGGTTCACGATCCCGTGGAAGGCCTGCGAGGAATCCATGGGCCAGGCGATGGCGAAGCCGAGTGCGGTCAGGGAAAACGAAACCAGGAACACCACCACTGCGACCAAGAGCACCGGCAACAGTTGCAGATGCACGCCAGCGAACGGCGCGAAGATCAGAAAGATCATGCCCTGGACTGCGGAAAGAGTCGTGCCGCCCATCACCTTGCCGAGCACGATCGCGGTGCGCGGCACGGGCGCGACCAGCACGGAAAGCAGAAAGCCTTCCTTGCGGTCTTCGATCACCGACATCATGGTGAAGATGGAAGTGAAGAGCACGATCATGATCAGCGCGCCGGGATAAAAATAATCCAGGTAATGCTGCTGGCCGGGTCCGCCGCCGGAGCGAAACGAGGTTCCGAATCCGGAGCCGATGACCAGCCAGAACACTAAGGGCGAGGCCAGCACACCGACTACGCGGGTAGGTTGACGATAAAAGCGCACGATTTCGCGCCACCAGAGAGTGAATGCCGGCAGCATTACGCCTGCCGATGCCGACCTGCCCACGGGCCGCGCTAGAGTTGTTGCCTGGGTCGCCATGCTTATCTCGCTTTCATCTAACTTGCCTTCGGCGCGGGAGTTTTAGCGGGCGCCGTTTTCTTCTTGCCAATCAGCCCGCGGTCGCGCATTTCCCAATACGCGTTCAGCAGGAAACATGCCGAAAGCGTCAGCAGGATGAGGGTCATGAAAAGGCCGTCGATCGTGATTGAAAATGGCGAGAGCACGATCATCCCACTCGCGAAAATCCACACCACGCCTGCCAGCGACACCACGCCGAGCAGCAGAGAAAGCACCAGGATTATTGGACGCAAGCTACCTCCTCTTTTTCTTTTTTGGTTCAGAACTTGTTTCGCGCTCTTCGCTCCAGAACTTGTGTCCGGTGCGGTGGATGAACACATCTTCCAGCGCGGGTTTGCTTACGGAAATCGCCTGAATCTCGCCGGGGAAGGCTTCGACCACGTCTGGAACGAAGCGGTGGCCGCCTTCGCGCTCGATGCGCACCTGGTTACCGAGTACCGTGGTTTCCACGGGGAAACGCGCACGGATGTGTTCGGCGAGCAAGGCAGCGTCGTGCGCGGCATCCAGCATGACGATGTCGCCGCCGATTTCGCTTTTCAGTTCTGTGGGCGTGCCCAAAGCGACCAGATTTCCTTCGTTCAGGATGGCCAGGCGGTCGCAGCGTTCGGCTTCTTCCATCAGGTGCGTCGTTACCAGCACGGAGACATGCTCTTCATCGCGCAGCATCTGCAGATACTGCCATAAGTCGCGGCGTGCGCCTGGATCGAGTCCCGTCGTGGGTTCATCAAGCAACAAAACTCCGGGATGATGCAACAATCCCTTCGCCAGTTCGATGCGACGTTGCATTCCGCCGGAAAATGTCTCCACGCGTTCCTTGGCGCGGTCGGCCAGACCGACGCGAGTCAGGATTTCTCCCACCCGCTTTTTCAGCGCGGCTCCGCGCAGGCCGTAGAGGTGTCCCTGGTGCCACAGGTTCTCGTAGGCGGTGAGCTTACCGTCGACACTTTGCGCCTGAAACACCACGCCAATCTGCCGGCGGAGACTCGCGGCATCCTGTGCCGCATCGCATCCCATAACGACGGCGCGGCCTGCGGTCGGGATCATCAACGTCGAGAGGATGCGGAAGAGCGTTGTTTTGCCGCTGCCATTCGGACCGAGCAGACCGAACAACTCTGCCGGCCGGACATCGAATGAGACACCGTTCAACGCCGTGCGGTTCTCGTAACGATGGACCAGGTTTTCTACGGAAATTACGGGCACGGCGGTGTGCTCAGATTTGGGACCGGCATCGGCGAGTGCAGAAACTTTCGAGACCAAAAGAAAACCCCAGAGACTGTAACCAGTTTACGACATCTCGTCGAATGTCAGAACAGGCGGTAGTGTCCCAGTTTGCCGGTGCTGACGGACACGGCTGTCGAGCTGCGCTCGACGGACAGCCGAGGGCGGCTGTCCCCACATGTTCACGCGGCCGAGGGATCCCGTTGCGCTTCCGGCAATCTTTCTTCGAAGGCGACCGGAACATGCCTCCACACCTGAATGGCCAGGATCACGGTGGTCGCGAGCAAAAGAGCTCCGACCGCAACGTGTGCCACCGTCGACATCACCATGGGAAGCTCGGGCTGCACCGCGTCTCTACCCCACGACACGCGCGTCAGAAAGGCAGTAAAGCCAAGGCACAACTGGGCAATGACCAGCGAGAGCATCAGAATCGCCGGGCGACGAATGGCCTCGATCTGCGAATAGACCGTAAGTGCCCGTACCGCCGTCCATGCCAACACGAACGACACCACGACAGCGTGCACGACGTGTGGCCACCAACTCAAACCGTGGTGACGGAACATAGCCCCGAGAATCAACTGTACGTACAGCACGAAAATGGAAAGGAGCGTTAATGTGAACAAGCTGGGACGCCGCTGGTCGAACTCCACTGGAGGCTGCTCTTCTATCCACTTCCTGCCCGTGAAAACTGCCACCGCCGCGACAATGCAGAAAAATGTTTGTGCCAGCGCGGCGTGCGCTGACGACACCGCCGGGGGCAAGTAAAACAGAACCGTAATCCCGCCCAAAATCCCCTGGGCAATCACCGTTCCCAGAGCGGAAACGGCCAAAACCCGCAACCAGCGCCGTTTTTCCACGCGCCAGGTCCAGACTGCGAGGATGATTGTCAGCAGCCCCGCTCCCTGCGCGATCATGCGGTGGGTGTGCTCGAATTTCACGCCGCCCACGAGCTTCGGAATTTTGTACCAGGAACCGAATGAGGTCGGCCAGTCCGGCACCGAGAGTCCGGCGTCGTTGCTGGTGACTAGAGCGCCCGCAATGATCAGAAGAAAAGTCCAGCAGGCAAGGACGACAGCGAGCCGATGATGCCCGCGATTGTAAGATGCCGCGATGGCTTTCAGAGTAGTGCCCCTTGGGTCGGGAGGTTCACAGAGACGGGAACTCACGCCGACTCTGGTTTTCAGAGGGCAGAGCAGGTTGCACAGTGAGAGCAACCTGCCCTGTCCAACCCGGTATTCTATCAAACCAAAGCCGGCTACTCGCCGGCGGCTTTGAAGCTCTGGTCTACGGTCTTTGTCTCTTTCGGAGCAACCGTCACCTTCTGGTCCTGCTCGCCGAGCTTCTCCTGGACAAAAGCGATGGTGTAGTCGCCCGGAGGCAGGCCCTTGATCTCATACTTTCCATCTTTGCTGGTGACGGCGAAGAACGGGCTCTTCACCACATTGATATACATCTTCATCCACGGGTGCTGGTTGCATTTCACGGGCAGCATGATTTCCTCGCGCGCGAAATTCTTTTCGATCGCTGGCGAAGACGGCGGCTGCGACTCGTTCCACTCCCGGTTGTCCTTGGGAGTGGGATGGATGTTGTGGGTGGTCGGATCGTCGTTCTTAATCTGTACGGTCTGGCCTGCCATCACGCCCAGAACATGCGGGTGATAACGGCAGCCCTGCTGATCGAGGACCACGGGATCCTTGGGCATATCGAATGTGCGGCTTCCCAGCCCTTCCTTGACGTAGACGAAGACGTTCGCGAGATCGCCGCCCGAGACGACGACATTCTCGGCTTCGTTCGCGCCCTTGCAGCCTGGGTCCTGGCTCATGTCGATCTTGGAAGCCTTGGGAGCTGTTCCGTCAAACTTTACTGTGCCGCTGACGGTGGCTACGGTAGCAGGATCGATCGGCGTGGCTGCCGGAGCCGCCGATTCCGCAGAACTGTTGTTCGACTGCTCCGTATTTTCTTTCTTGTTGCAAGCCGCCAGTGTCAGCAGGCCGCACAGAGCCAGCGTGCCGACCGCCATTGTTGCCCAACCTGTCTTCTTATTCATGATGTCGCCCTTTCTTTTGGGAAATGTAGCACCGGCGTTCCGCCGGCTGTGGCGTGGGCGTCCTCGCCCACGCCATGGATAGCTAGAAGCCATCTGATAATGAACCGAAGGAGTGAACTGCGAGTCCCTCAGGGGCTAAAGCCCGGATCATTTGCGACTCCGAGTGGCACGGCTGAAGCCGTGCCCTTCCCAAAGCCATTTATGAGATATCTTCCAGCAAAATGTAAAGCCTGTTGCCAAACTGCACATTCTACCGCGAACCTCCGCTCGCCGCATGGTGCGACTGTACGGCAGCCTGCTTGCGGTTGCTGGAGGGTTGCACGGCGGCTTTTGCTCGCGGCATCGACGACGCCACCCGTTTCTGTTCTTCCGGAGTCAACTGGAAGATGTAATCGGTCAACAGCTTGCGGTGATCTCCGGCAAACCCGTTGAATGTGGGAGGGGTGGGCCCGGCAAAGACCCACTGATTGTTCTGCTGTTTGAATAAGCCCGACGGCATCGACGTGCCGGGGCTGACCGCCTGCGGATCGGTAATCCAGCGCTCCACCCAGTCCGGCTTCAACCGTTCTTTCGCCAGCAGGAAGTTCGGTGCGGTCGCGATTTTGTCGTGCGTGGGATCGCCCGTGGCGTGGCACTTCAGGCAGGGCGCCGCGGTGCTCGAGAACAGGCTGCGGGCCATGTCCGATTCTTTGGCCGTGAGCGTCGGCACCTCCTCGGGAATGTAGGGGAGCGGTTGCTGCGACAAGGCTTCGAAAAAACGCACCAGTTTTCTTAGCTCATTGTCCGAAAACGAGAACGTCGGCATGCGAACTTTCAAGTATGGCCGCACGCCGTTCCGGTTCGTATCCGTGGTGCTCAATGCCGGGTTGGACAGGAACTTCCGCAGCCATTCGGGATCGACGCGCGCGCCTTCCGTCAGCAACTTTGGGGGCAATTGCTCCTGCGCATCCTGATACTGTTTCAGCCCCATCAAAATCGTGCGCTGGCCGGGAATGAACTGGTGGCATCCCATGCAGTTGTACTTCTTGACGATCCACCAGCCTTCCTGAATATCATGCCGCGCATCGCCCGGCTTGTACTGATAACTCTGGGGCAGGGAAGTTTCCTGACTGCCGAGCAGGAAGGTTGTGAGATCGAGCACCTGATCTTTGGTCAGGTGCAGGTTCGGCATGCGCATGGCTTCGGTTTCGGTCTTCACTTTGCCTTGATCGTAGATGTTGGGCTCGGCGAGTTTGTGCTCAAAAAATCCCTTGTGGTCGTACCAGGGTTCTTTCGCCGGACCGTCGGGCAGGCGCGCCAGGTCTTCCTTGTCCTTGATTGGCTCCGCGTCCTTGCCGCCGCGCTGCGAGGCTTCTGTGAACAGTGCGAAATCCAGACGCTCGATGGGCTTGCTGCCTTCATAGGTCAGTTCCGTGCCGATGCGTCCTTCCTCTTCCATGCCGGAAATTTCATGGCACCCGCCGCAGCCATAGAACCGAACCCATTTCTTACCTTCTTCTTTCAGGGCCGGGTCATCCATGAACGAGGCATCCGCGTAGGACGACGGTTCCTGCTTCTTCTGCGTCATCAGATAGGTGGCGATGTCTTCTGCGTCTTCGGGACTGAGGCGCAGGCTCGGCATCACAGTCATGTTTTGCACTTGCAGTTCGTGTCCGTCGTTCGGGCACTTGCTGTGATCCAGGTCGAATACGTAGGGCAGGTTCTTCTTCGCGTAGTCCTCGGGGCCGATATCCTTTTTCTCGTACGGGCAGTAGGGTCGTGTTCGCTGGCGGGCGTTGTGAATCCAGCGCACGAGGTAGTCGTAATTGGCCTTCTCGCCCACGCGAGTCAGGTTGGCAGCGAAGGTTCCGCCCTGCATCTGATCGCCTTCGCCCATCGAGTGGCACGCCAGACATCCACGCGTTTCAAACAATTCTTTGCCGTGAGCGGCGTTTCCGGGTTTGTGCTTGGGCAGTTCGTCGGTGAAGCCGGATTGCCAGATGTAGGCCGAGATAGCCTGAATCTGATGGTCGGTCAGGCGGAAGTTCGGCATCTTGGTGGTGGGCCGGAAATCGGAGGGCTTCTTCAGCCACACCGGAATCCAATTCCTGTTCAGTTTCAGGCGCGCATCTTTCAGGTTCGGGCCGACCTTTTTCTGATCCTGCATCAGGCTGTGCGAATGGAAGTCGAGCTGCTGCAGACGCGCGTCGAGCTTGCTATTGGCTACTCTTAGATCGACGGCTTTGCCGTTCAAGGTGTTGGCTTCGTCGTTGGACGCGGCGGCATCGGCCTGCTTCATCAAATCCGCCGTATTCTTCACGTTCTCTTTCTTCTGCGTTTCGATCTGCTTGATCTGTTGCCCGACCGAGTTCAGATCTTCGGGCTCCTTGTCATAACCCTCATAGCGATGGCAGCCCATGCAGCCACGTTGGCGGAACAAATCCTTGCCATCGTTGATGGTTTGCCACTGCACGTCGCCGCTGGCCAGCACCATGTCGGCAGAGTGGCAGCTCTGGCAGCCTGCTTCGGAATTCTCTTTGGGATAAAGCGGCCAGAGCCAGTGCTCATAGTTGCCGTGAGCCTTCTCGATGCTGGTGGTGGCGCGGCCATTGCCTTGGTGACAGGGCGAACAGCCAAACTTTTCGGGATCGTGAATCTGCAGCAACTCCGGCTCGGTATGGCTGGCGAACGCTTTGGCGTATTCATCCGGCTGCTTCTCGCCTTTTGCCATCATCGCGGCAGCGGTGATTTTCAGGGGCTCGCGCGTGTTCATGTGGCAGGACTCGCAGCGGTCCACGATGTTGGCGTCGGCAACATTGATCTGAACAATGGCCGGATCCCATTCCGACGCTCTTCGTTTCAGGCCCTGAATCTGCTGCGGCGTCAGGTCCACCATGTGGTCCGAGATGTAGTCATCCATCTTGGCTTTGGCCGCGGTCACCGGCTTCAGCACGTCGCCGAGTTCGAGGCTCAGCTTAGTGCGCTCGTCGCGGATTTCGTTGTAGGTCTCCTCCAGTTGGGGGAAGGTGAACTTTTTCTTGGTGCCGTCGGGGAACTCGACCGTGGCCTGCTCGGCTTTGTAGGAGTCGATGTCTTTCTGCTTGCTAGCTTTTGCCGATGCACTGGTGCTGGTTTCCCACTCGTAGGTCAAGGCGTTTACGTAGGCACGGCGGTCGGTGAAGACGCTCTGCACCGCGAGCAGTCGCGCGCTGGCGTCGTCGAGATTCTTCCGAGCTTGTTCGCCTTGTGCTTTTGAGTTCTGATAAGCCTGGTCGTAAGCCTGCTTCAGAGCGGCGTATTGCGGATCGTCCTCGACCGATTGCTCGGACTTGGCTGACGTCGACTTCGCGGTGTTCAGGAAGGCGCTGTAGCGATCCTTCCATTGATCCTGAAAGGCCTTCCAGGGCCGCTGTCCCCAGGCCTCGTCGTATAGTGCCCAGAACAGCGTGCCAATCAGAATCACCGTCGCGATCAAATAATGGATGGCGTACGATTTGCCGGTTATCGGATCCTGCTCGGGAATCGGTTTTTCAGGCACCAGATTATCCCTCTTGATGTCGAACGAATTTCAGATTCTAGATTTCAGATTTCAGATTGAAACCTAACACCGTGCAGTTAGACCGGTCGGCGTCCTGGCAATCTGCAATCGAAAATCTGCAATCTGCAATCTCTTTACACGTTAAACCACGGCGTAATCCATACATACTTGATGTGCCACAAAAGACGCAGAGCCATCTTCAGAGGTAACGCAACCATGGTCAGCAGCAAAAACTGCATGATGGAAAACTGCAGCAGGCTCATGCGCTGGAAATCTTTCCCCATGCGCCGCCGGAACAGCGAATACACCAGCGCGCCGCCCAGCAGGTAATAGCCGCCGACCACGATGGCGCCAAAGACTGCTTTTGCGATGTTGGAGGTGAGACCGAACAGATCGGGCAGATCGCGGTTCACCTCGTAGATCAGACGGTTGTGATCCCACGTTTGCCCCGGCCAGAACCATTGCCAGCCAGGACCGCGAATAAACGTTCCGATAATGATCATCGCGACCCACAGAATGATGAAGCCGAAAAGAAACGTCGAGATGGAAAACTTGCGCTGCTTCCAGGTGTAATAGCCGCTGCCTAGAGGATTGGTGTCGATGTAGGGAATGACCATCAGGCCGATGATGATCATGGTCGGCATGACAACGCCCGCGATCCAGGGATCGAAGTAGACGAGCATCTCCTGCAGTCCGAGGAAATACCACGGAGCTTTTGCAGGATTCATGGTCAGGTTAGGATTCGCAGGCTCTTCGAGCGGGGCGTTCAGGGTGATCGACCAGACCATCAGGATGATCGTGATGATAATGGCGGCGAGGAATTCAATGCGCAGCAGAAATGGCCAGACGTGGACTTCCTTCTGCCAGCCGGGTTTGAAGGGCCAGGTCTTGCGATGGTGGGTTTTGGCCATCGCGGGATCGGCCTCGAGTTGCTCGATTAATTGATCGTTGGCGCGCGCCTGTTTCACTGCCAGATAAATGTAGAAGGCCAGCAGCGGGATCAAGCCCACGATCGGCACGTTGTCGGGCGCCGAGCAAATCTCCCAGAGTTGTCGCCAGTCCATAATTTCTCCAACAACCATGTGGGGACAGCCGCCCTCGGCTGTCCGTCGAGCGCAGCTCGACTCTTTCTTCTTCTACCCCAGCATTGCCGGGCTTCGCCCAGCGGACAGCCGAGGGCGGCTGTCCCCTTACAAATCTTCTTACTCTCCCGCCGCTTTCGGCCCCCTGCGTGGCTTGTCCGCTTCGGCTTCGAGCATCACCGGAGCCGGACCTGAAATTCCGCCGTCCTTGCGCACGCGCCAGAAGTGCACAATCATCAGCACGGACGCCACAATCGGAATCCCGATGCAATGCCAGATATAGGAGCGCAGCAGAGCATTGGCGTCCACGATCGATCCGCCGAGCAACCCGAAGCGCACGTCGTTGTAGGGCGTCATGCCGAGCATTGACCCGAACGGGCCCTCATGTCCTAGCAGCGGCGTCGCGCGCGCCATGTTCGTTCCCACGGTGACCGCCCAGAAACCGAGTTGATCGTCGGGCAACAAATATCCCGTGAACGACAGCAGCAACGTGAATACCAGCAGCAGCACGCCGATATTCCAGTTGAATTCTCGCGGCTTCTTGTAGGAACCGGTCAGGAAGACGCGGAACATGTGCAGCCACACGCCAATCACCATCAGGTGAGCGGCCCAGCGGTGCATGTTGCGCAGGATCTTTCCGAAGGGCACATCGTGTTCCAGATAGAGCACGTCGCGAAATGCCTGGACCTTGCTCGGGTGGTAATAGAACATCAACAGCACGCCGGTGTAGGTGAGGATGATGAACAGGTAGAAGGTGATCCCGCCCATGCCCCAGGTGTAGCTGTAGCGTACGGCGTCGCGATTGATCTTGGCGGGATGCAAATGCAGGAACACGTTCGAGAGCACGCCCAGCGCCCGGTTCCGCGGCGTGTCGTCGCGCTTGTGACGGAAGATCGAGGTGTAGACCTGGGTTTTCGTCGGGTCTTTCAGTCCCTCGATCTGTTCCTTCGCCTTGGTGGGGATGTCGGTCTTGAGGGCTTGAATGTCCTCTTTCACGCCGGTCGTGACCCGCTCCACGAGCCCCACTTTGCCGGTCTTTCCGTTATTGCCGTTCGTGCCGTTCGGATTGTTTTCGTCAGCCATATGAGTCCTGAACTTCCGTAGCGCCGGCGTCCCGCCGGCTGTCGCGAGGGCGTCTCGCCCCCGGCCTACACACCGGTCAAAAATGCTCCCGGATCATTAAATTTGCTGGGCTGTCCCTTTGGCCATGAGTACAGCTTCGACGTATCCACCAGAACCTGCCCGTCGGGCGCGAGTTCGATATGCGCCCGGTCCATCGGTCGCGGTGCGGGCCCTTCAAAGTTGATCCCTTCACTGTCGTAGCCGCTGCCGTGGCAGGGACACTTAAATTTGTTTTCGCTGGGCTTCCAATCCGGGGTGCATCCCAGATGCGTGCACCGCGCGTAGATCACGAACAGGCGGTCGGGCGTGCGATCCACCCAGATGCGGAATTTCTGCTGGAACTTGGTATCGACGCCGAGCGCGAATTCCGACGGATAGCCGATCTTGAACACGGAGTTGGGTTCAAACAGAGTGCGCGGCAGGAAGAAGCGGAAGAACGCCAGGAACCACGCCATCAAAAACCCGGTCACCATGGTCCACACGAAGCGACGACGGTGGCGGTCGATCTCCGTAGACGGAGCAGTCCCGGCCACGCCAGCGGCTGCCGCCGCTTTCGAGGTTCCCACCGCCGGAGTGCCCACATACTTTGTGGCATCCTGCGTTGCTGCGGCTGCGGGTTTCGCCGCTTCGGGATTCGGATTGACCTTCCCGGTCTCCGGCTCCGCCATGAACTCCTCCTGTGACTAGATGACCTGTGCCCTAATCCAAACCAGCGGCCGCCGCATAGTCCGGCGCCGTCAACGTCCTCCCAGCACTGCCAATCGGAATCAATGCATGAACTGCCTGACCCAGAGCCTCGTGCACGATCTGCCCCAGGGCCTCTATGAATTTTGGAGAATCATTCAGGCCGGCACTCATTTCAAAGCGCGTAATGCCAAGCCGGCGCGCCTCATCGCGCGCCTCATGATCAATCTCTCCGAGCGTCTCCACGTGATCGGAAACGAACGCCACCGGCACTACGCACATTTCGCGCACCTGCTCGGCCGCCAACTGGCGCAGGGTTTGGTGCAGGGACGGCTGCAGCCAGCGGCTGGCTCCCACCTTGCTCTGGTAACAAAGCCGGTGCGGGTTGCGCCACCCGCCGCGTTCGATCAGAAGCCGCACGGTATCTTCGATCTGACGCCGGTAGGGATCGCCCTTCTCAATGACTGACATGGGTATGCTGTGCGCGCTGAAAACAATCTCCGGCCGCTCGGGTTCGGGGAAGCGCGACAGGGCCGCGTTCACCTTTTCTACGACGGCATCCAAATACATCGTATTACGATAGAAAGTCTCGACGCAATGGACCGGGACGTCATTGGGGAACAGGCGCCGCCATTCGTTCAGACTCGAGCCCGTGGTCGTGGACGAATACTGCGGGTACAACGGCAGGAGCACCACCTCATCACACTGGGAGGCCCGCAGTTGGTCGATCGCTTCATGGGTAAACGGGTGCCAGTACCGCATAGCGACAAAGCAGTGGGCATCGAGTCCCTGGTTCCGCAGTTCGGTCTCCAGCGCCCGCGCCTGGCGTTCCGTATGCCGGCGGATGGGCGAACCTCCGCCGATGGTGGCGTAGTGGTGCTGTACCTTGCGTGCGCGCGTGGTCGAGATGAGTTTGGCGAGGGGTTTGCGCCCGATGCGGGCAAAAGGGAAGTCAATGATGTCGGGGTCGCAGAACAGGTTGTACAGAAAAGGTTCGATCGCTTCCAGCGTGTCGGGTCCACCGAGCTGAAAGAGAACTATCCCCACACGCCGTGCTGTGCGCGTCATTTTCCCCAGAATCCCCAGAACGGAGGAATGTACCCCGAACCGAGCGTGCGAGTCAATGGCGGAATTGCAAAAGCTGGTTGGCCGGACGAAGCTTTGATTAGGCGGGCACTACCGTGGACATTTCTTCAATGACGGCGTCGGCAAACTCCGAAGTTCCCGCCTGGCCGCCAATGTCGCGGGTCAACTTCTCCGGATGACGATACACTCGCTCCAGCGCATTGCGAATTTGCGTGGAGGCCTCGTGCTCCCCGAGATGGCGCACCATCAGAAGCGCCGAGCGCAGCAGCGCCGTGGGGTTGGCCAGATTCTTCCCCGCGATATCGGGCGCCGAACCATGGACAGCTTCAAAAATCGCGCACTCATCGCCGAGGTTTGCGCTGGGCACAAATCCCAGGCCGCCCACAAAGGCCGCACATAAATCCGAGAGGATGTCCCCGTACAGGTTTTCCATCACCAGCATGTCGTACTGATAGGGATTCATTACCAGTTGCATGCAAGTGTTGTCCACAATGTGTTCGCCGTAGACAATCTCCGGATATTCCTTGGCCACGTTTCGGGAGCAGCGTAAAAACAGGCCGTCCGACAACTTCATGATGTTCGCCTTGTGGATGGCGTGGATTTTTTTCCGCTGATTCTTGCGCGCGTACTCGAACGCGAACCGCGCAATTCGCGTCGATGCCTTCTCGGTGATGATCTTCAGACTCTCCACCACCCCCGGCACTACTTCGTGCTCCAGACCTGAGTAGAGCCCCTCGGTGTTCTCGCGTACGATAATCAGATCAACGTCCGGATACCGCGTTGGAATGTGCGGTAAATTGCGGATGGGCCGGAAGTTGGCATACAGTTCGAACTTCTTGCGCAGCGCGACGTTGATGCTGGGGAAGCCTCCGCCCACAGGCGTGGTCACTGGACCCTTCAAGCCAACGCGCGTGCGCTCGAGCGACTCAATCAAATCCTTCGGGATGTACTCGCCCGATTTCTCGTAGGCCTCCGCACCGACTGCGAAGGTCTCCCACTCAAACTTCAACCCGGTCGCTTCCAGGATGCGCACGGTAGCCTTCGTGACTTCGGGCCCGATGCCGTCTCCGGGAATCAGAGTTACTCTATGACTCATGAACGTCTTGTCCTCACCAGTGAATAGTGATCGGCCGGGTGGTTAACTCTTATGGAGTCTTCACCTTGACGAGATCCTTCAACTCATTCATGAACTCTTTGACGTCCTTGAAATCGAGATAGACGGACGCGAAGCGCACGTAGGCCACCTTGTCGTAGCGACGCAGGCGGTTCATGATTAATTCGCCCAACTCGCTGGTCTTGCGCTCGCGCTCGGCCGACTCCATCACGAACGACTCGGATTCGTTCACGATCTGCTCCAGTTTGCTGATCGGTACCGGACGTTTTTCGCATGCTCGCAGCAATCCGTTGAGAACTTTCTGGCGGTCAAACTTCTCCCGCCGCCCGTCTTTTTTTACTACCATGTAGGGGATTTCATCGATGCGCTCGTAGGTGGTGAAGCGCTTGCCGCACTTCAAACACTCGCGCCTGCGGCGGATGGATTCCGCTTCCTTGCTCTCGCGCGAGTCCACCACCTTGTCATTCGCAAATCCGCAAAAAGGGCATTTCATGGGCTTGATTTTGTCCGAAGCGTTCAGCCAACGACGCTACCCCTCCACACAGTAGCGATGCCGGAGGCAAGGAGGAATCTGCTGTCTTGACCGATCAACAAAATTGTAACAGTTGAAATGGATGCAGAAGGCCAAAGCGACGTGGATGCAGTGTTTAGGCAAGCACCTGCAGGCATCGGCGGACGCGCAGAACACAAAACGGCGCCCGTACCCCCTGCGGTGCGAGCGCCAGTTTTTCCCCATGCCCTCCCGGTGATGGAAGGCTTGAAGCCTGCGATCCTGACTCGCGGGCGGCCCGAATGTCCGCCGCCCCAAAGGATCTGATTAAAACTGCCCTACCTTCCGTCTAACTTTGTCATGAAAGTGTCAGCAATTTGTAAAAACTCAAGAAAGGAACACTTCTACTCGAGTTGGCCGTAATCCAGTCCTTGTGCGTTTGGCTGGTATCATGATGATTTCTCTGATCCAACATCTTGCGCTGGCTGCTTCACCTCGGAACGGTTCTGCTTGCTCTCCCGCTCTTCGCGCAGAGCAATGCGGGAGAACTCCGCGTCAAAGTCGTCGATCCTCACGGCCTGGGCGTGAAAGCCTCAATCACCCTGTCGAGTGAAGCGGCGCAACTGCACCGCAGCCTCACGACCGGTGATGCCGGCTCTATTGCCGCCCGCAATCTTCCCTTCGGCCCGTATCGGCTGAGGGTCGAATGCGGGGGATTCTCCCCGTTCAGCGGCATTATCGAGATTCGCTCCGCGCTGCCCACTGAATACCTGGTCAAGCTGAGCATTGCTGCCATCAGCACCGCCGTGAATGTGACCGCGGAGAGTCCGCTGCTCGATCCGAACCGGACGACCTCCAGCAATCGAATCGAACCGCAAGCGATCAGCGGACGCGCCACCTCACTTCCGGGGCGATCCCTGCCCGATCTGGTCAATTCGCAGCCCGGCTGGGTCTACGAAGGCAGCGCCACCCTGCACCCGCGTGGATCGGAATATCAGACGCAGTTCGTCGTCGATGGTGTCCCGCTCACCGAAAATCGTTCGCCGAGTTCCGGCCTCGACATGGAAGCGGACGATGTCGACTCGCTCACTATCTATACTGCCGGAATTCCCGCCGAATACGGCCGCAAGATGGGAGGCGTCGTCGAAGTAGACACCAGCAAACAGGATCGGCCCGGCCTTCACGGCCAAGCCGTGATCTCAGGCGGCAGCTTCGGGACCGCCAATGGATACTTGCTTGCACAGTACGGTTGGGGACGAAATAGCGTCTCCGTCAACGCCGACGCTGCCCTCACTGATCGCTACCTGAATGCGCCGGTGCTGGAGAATTACACGAACACGGCTACGACCACCGACTTCGCGGTCCGCTACGATCGCGACTTTTCCAACCACGATCGTTTCGGCATCACTGTTCGCCGTGAATTTTCCAAGTTCCTCGTTCCCAACGAACAACTCCAGCATGCTGCAGGACAGGTCCAGCACCGTGATGACTTCGAAACCATCGGCATTGTTTCTTACCAGCACATTTTTTCGGAGCGCCTGCTGGCTGACTTCCGTTTGATGATGCGGAGCGATACCGTGGGTCTCAACTCCAATTCGCAGTCCACTCCGATCATCGCTTTCCAGGATCGTGGCTTCCGCGAGGAATATCTGAAGGGAACTGCCTCGTATCATCGGGGCCGCCACGAATTTAAAGCCGGATTCGAAGGCGATTTCACCCGCCTGCGCGAAAATTTCAGCGACATCATCACCGACCCCGCGTTATTCGATCCGGGCACTCCGGCCAGCTTCCAGTTCTCGGGACGGGATCTTGATCTCGAACAATCCGCGTTCGTACAGGACCTGATCCGCCTTGGCAAATGGACGGTCAGCGCCGGTATCCGCTGGGACCACTACCAGCTCCTCGTGAATCAGAACGCGATTAGTCCCCGCCTCAGTGTGGCGCGCTATTTCAACTCGGCAAACGTGGTGCTTCATGCTTCGTACGATCGCGTCTTTCAGACTCCGGCCTTCGAGAACATTCTGCTGGCCGGTTCGCCGGCGGTCGTGTCGCTGAACCCGAACGTCCTCCGACTGCCCGTCAAGCCGTCGCGGGGGAACTACTATGAGTTGGGTCTGGCCAAATCTTTCGCGGACACGCTCAAGCTCGACGTGAACTATTTCCGGCGCGATTTGGACAACTACGCTGACGACGATCTGCTTCTCAATACGGCAGTGAGCTTTCCCATCTCCTTTCGCAAAGCCTCGATCTACGGGGCCGAAAGCAAGCTCGAACTTCCGCAGTGGCACCGCTTCTCGGGGTTCGTCAGCTACTCTTACATCGTCGGGAGCGCATATCTGCCGGTCACGGGAGGACTGTTCGTCGGCTCGGATGCGACTAGCGCCCTCAACCAAACCAGCGGCCGTTTTTGGGACTCCCAGGACCAACGCAACACGCTTCACGGACGCCTGCGTTATCAGTTGATCAGCCACCTGTGGATCGCACTGGGCGGGCAATACGGGTCGGGACTGCCAACGGCGGTGAACAACACGCCGCAGGAGGTGCAGGATGCCATCGCGCAATACGGCCAGGCGATCGTCGATCGCGTGGACTTCGCCCGCGGCCGGGTTAAACCGTCACTGTCGATCGACGCGTCCGCCGGCGTTGATCTTTGGAAACACGACCAGGTGGCCACGCGACTGCAGGCAGACGTGCAGAATCTGAACAACCGCCTCAACTTGATTAACTTCGCCGGCCTCTTTTCGGGGAACACGGTCGCGCCGCCGAGGAGCTACTCTGCGCGCCTGCAGGCCACGTTCTAGCGAGTAGAAATAAAAAGGACGCCCGCAGGCGCCCTCTGTTATTCGCGGAAAAGCAATCAGACGCTATACCACGAAGTACTTCGCCCCCGGGTGATGAACCACAATTGCCGACGTGCTCTGCTCCGGTTCCAACAAGAATCCGGAAGTCAGCCGCACACCCACATTCTCCTCCGGTTTCAGCAGGACAAACAGCTTGGTTTGATCTTCCAAGTTCGGGCACGCCGGATAGCCAAACGAATAGCGCGATCCGCGATACTTCTGATGGAACAGATCACGAATCTGTGCGGCGTCCTCCCCGGCGATTCCTAATTCTTCGCGCATCTTTTTGTGATGCAGTTCCGCCAGCGCTTCGGCTGTTTCGACGCTCAGGCCGTGCAGATAGAGATATTTTGTATACTCGCCACCTTCAAACAACCGCTGCGTCTCGACGCTTGCTTTCGCGCCAATCGTAACCAGCGACAGCCCGATCACATCCATCTTTCCGGAAGCCTTGGGAGCGAAGAAGTCCGATACAGCCAATCGCCGACCCTCCCGCTGGCGCGGGAAGGTAAACCGCAGCAACTCACGTGTGGGGACAGCCGCCCCCGGCTGTCCGGCCGAGCTTACGCTCGGCTCGCGGGCAGCAGTGCCCGCGCCACACGAGCCGGGTTCATACACGACTACATCATTTCCATCGGCCTGGGCAGGGAAGTAGCCATACACAACCTTGGGTTCAAACAATCCCGAACCCGCAACCTCATCCTCCAGTTTGCGCAGAATCGGACGGAATTTCTCATCCACCAGCCGGACATAGTCCGACTGCGAAGCGGTTTTGAGTTGCCACTGATTCTTGAACAGAGCCGTCTCGTTGATGTACTGAAACACCTCGCGCAAATCGTAATCCTTGCGTACGCGCACACCCCAGAATGGGGGAACGGGAATATTTGGAGCATCGCCTACCACCGGGCTGCGTTCCGTAAACACTGGCCCCGTTTCTTCGTCGACGGCCGCGGCCTTCGCATACTCCTTTACCGTCCGTCCCTCGGTCAGACGCGTCTGTTTCGCGCCATTGTCGGTCGCGAGGTCCTCCATGATGTGCAAGCCTGCGAACGCATCGTCGGCGTAGAAGACGGCATTCGCGTACTCGCGGCGCAAATCGTCCTCCACATATTTGCGGGTGAGAGCGGCGCCGCCGCAAATCACGGGGAAGGCAAGCTTCTGGCGCTCGAGATCCTGGATCACGTATTTCATCTCGAGGGTCGACTTCACCAGCAGCCCGCTCAAGCCGATTGCGTCGGCTTGATGTTCTTGCGCCGACCGGATGATCGTGTCAGCCGGTTGCTTGATGCCGAGATTGACGACCTTGAATCCGTTGTTCGACAGAATGATGTCGACGAGATTCTTGCCAATGTCGTGCACGTCGCCTTTTACCGTGGCCAACACGATCGTGCCCTTTTGCGATCCGGCTTTCTTCTCCATCTTCGGTTCAAGATAAGCCACCGCCGCCTTCATGACGCCCGCCGAATCGAGGACGGAAGGCAACTGCATCTTGCGCGCGCCGAACAGGTCGCCGACCGTCTTCATGCCGTCGAGCAGGACCGTATTGATCAACTCCAGGGGTGAGTAGCTGGTCAGAGCCTCTTCCAGAAGAGCTTCGAGCGACTTCTTATAGGTGCCTTCGCCGACGGATTTCTCCCCGTTGATGATGGCGAATTTCAGCTTGTCTTCCACCGACAGCGTATCCACGTGCGCGGTGGTTGAAGCGGCCGGCTTGCCCTTCATGCCGGCGAAGTGCGCCATGTATTTCTGCAAGGGATCGCCGTCGGAATTGGCGTCGCGGTGAATCAGCTTGTGGGCCAGTTCCACTTCTTCCTGGGGAATCTTGTACAGCGGATAGATCTTGGTGTAGTTCACGATGGCCATGTCGAGGCCGTGATCGACCGCTTCGTGCATGAAGACGGAGTTCAGCACCCGCCGCGGGTAAGCATCCAGCCCAAAGCTAATATTGCTCACACCCAGAATCGTTTTCACTGAAGGCAGTTCTTTCTTGATTCGCTCCACGGCCTTCAGGGTCTCCATGCCGGCCGTGCGGTACTCTTCCTGTCCGGTCGAAATCGGCAGAGTCAGAGCGTCGAAGATCAAGTCTGTGCCATCGAGTCCATACTTCTTGGTGGCCAGATCATAGATGCGGTGCGCGATGGCAACCTTCTTATCGGCGGTCAGCGCCATGCCGTCTTCGTCGATGGTCAGCGCGATCACGGCCGCGCCATAGCGCTTCGCCATGGGCAGAACTTTTGAGGTAGGCTTCTCGCCGTCCTCCAGATTGATCGAGTTGATGATGGCCCGACCCGGAATACGTTTCAGAGCCTCCTCCACCACGTCCGCCTCGGTCGAATCTACGAGAATGGGCGCGGGGACGCGCGTGGCGATCTTTTCCAGAATGGAAGTGATGTATCCCTTCTCGTCTTCACCCACGATGGCGCAGCACAGATCCAGCATGTGCGATCCGTCGTTCACCAGTTTCTTGGCCAGAGCCAGAATGTCGTCGTACTTTTTGCCTTGCACCAGCTTGCGGAAGTGTTCGACGCGCGTCGTGGTGTTCATCTCCTCGGCGACGATGAGCGGTTTAGGCTCAAGGTCGAGGGGAACGGTCGTGTATGCACTCGATGCGGCACCCGCGCGCTTCACGTCGCGCTTTGCGGGTTCGACGCCAGAGACCGCATCCACCACGGCCTTCAGGTGTTCGGGAGTTGTTCCGCAGCAGCCGCCCACAATGCGGACGCCGTAGTCTTTTACAAAATGCCTGTGATACTCGGCCAGTTCCTCCGGCGCCAATTGGTACACCGCGTTTCCGCCAACGTTCTGCGGCAGACCCGCGTTGGGCAGCACCGAAACTTCCTTTGTGGAATTCAGTGCCAGGTATCGGACCGCATCGTTCATTTCCTTCGGACCGGTTGCACAATTCAGCCCGATGGCGTCCACGTCGAACGGTTCGAGCGCAGTCAAGGCCGCACCGATCTCGGTGCCCAGCAGCATCGTCCCGGATTCCTGCAGGGTAACCTGCACCGTCACGGGCAAGCGCTTGCCCGCTTTCCGCATGGCTTCCAGTACGCCGATCGTGGCGATTTTGGCTTGCAACAAATCCTGCGCGGTCTCGATGAGGAGGACATCGACCCCGCCTTCGATCAGGGCGGCGGCTTGCTCTTCGTACGACGCCAGCATCGCCTCGAAGCCGATGTGCGCCAGCGATGGCAGTTTCGTGGTTGGCCCCATCGAGCCCGCCACAAATCGGGGCCTGTCCTTCGTCGAGAACTGCCGCGCCACCTCCTTGGCGAGTTGAGCGGCTTTCAAGTTGATCTCGTGTACGCGGTCCCGCAGTTCAAATTCTCCCAGGACAATTCCGCTTCCGCCGAAGGTGTTGGTTTCAACGATGTCGCAGCCCACGCGGAAAAAGTCCGCATGAATGTCGCGAATGATGTCGGGGCGGCTCAACACCAGAACTTCGCTGCAGTTTTCCTTGCCCCAGTAATCGTCCAGGGTGGGATTGCGTTTCTGAATGTTGGTTCCCATCGCGCCGTCGTACACGACAACGCGCTCTTTCACGGTTTGTAGAAAGTCAGTCATTTTTCCTCAGGAAATCTGCGTTTTTCTGCGAAACGCGCTCACAGATACACGAACGCCGGTCTCGACTGGACCGGCGTTGGTTGCACTCGAAACCCGTTTCGAAGATTAGCTCCCCGGCACCATCTGCGTTGGCGCTCCGCCGTCCACGTCGGCCTGATTGAATACGATGTTGGCTCCCATGTGTGCTGGCCGGGGGGCCAGCATTTGCTCCTTGCGGTAAATCAGGTTGCTGGCATTGAAAGTGGCCAGCTCAAATCCATGCCCGTGAGTGATCGCATCCGTGGGACAAGCCTCCACGCAATAGCCGCAGAAAATACAGCGGTTGTAATCGATGTTGTAAACCTTGGCGTAGCGTTCGGCGCCACTGACGCGGTTCTGGGCGGTGTTTTCGGCGGCCTCGATGTAGATGCAATTCGACGGACAATTGGCGGCGCAAAGGAAGCAGGCCACACACTTCTCCAGTCCGTTCTCATCGCGCTGCAGAACGTGGGCGCCGCGGAAGCGCGCCTCGATCCGAGCGCCGCGCAGCGGATCTTTGCCGTCTGGATAATTTTCCACGGTCGTGGGCTGGAACATCTCCATAAAGGTGATGCTCATACCTTTGGCGATGGCAGCGATATTCTTCAGAACCGGCATGCCTATTCAGTATACCGAAAGAGGTGCGAAACCGTCGCGGGGCGGTCGCGACTCAGTCTGCGGTTCTGACCGAGAGGCGGTCGAGCTGCGCTCGACGGACAGCCGAGGGCGGCTGTCCCCACATTTGTACCTCGGTCTACTTCGTCGTGGGAGCGGGGGGAGCATGTTCCGGAACTGGTACGGCGCTCTCCAGCCACGCGGTGTACCACAGGTCCAGCAGCATCTGTGATCCGGCGGCGAGGCGATGGATGGTGAAGTCGAAGGCGGCAGGAGAGCCCTTTCCCGTAAATCCCCCGGCCTTCTCCAGTGCGTAGACGTTGTCGACCAGACCATGCGACTGCTTTAGGTAGGCGATGTAACGCGCGAAGGGATCATCGAGGCGCTCGGGACTATTTACCAGCCCGGCAAAATCCTTGGCGGTGATGTTGGCGGCCACGTAAGCGGTCTCAAACTGAGCGTGGATGCCGTGTTGCGTGGTGTATCCGTTGGGATTTGGGCCGACCCAGCCGTTGTACTGGATGGTGGTGTGCAGCGGTTGCGATCCATCGCCCACGTAATGGCCGAGCCAGCCGGCGTAGAAGATGATCGCTTGTTGTACCGCTTGCGTGGGCTGTTTGGACGCCTGCCGCTGGCGGTATTCGCGGAACGCGGCTTTCAGGCGGCCATAGACTTCCATTGTGATATAGGGCTGCAGGCCGACGCGCTCGGGAAGGTAGTCGTCGGGATGGTCCGTGGCGGGAGTTGCCGCGCGCTTCTCGTACAGCTTGCGATAAAACTCGTAGCGCCCGGGCGGAAGCGGATCGAGCCAGGACACGCGTTCGAGGTCGATAAAGTGGTCGGCCTCCTGCGCGTTCTTGAGCGCAAACTCCGACGGATTGCGCCAGCGATCAGGTTCCGGCCCCAGGTAGGCGATCTCGGCCACGGCGCGCCGCAAAAAGCGCGGCATGGTGGCCGGAATTTTCTGCGCAGCCACGCGATTGATGGCAGTGTGTCCCTCGTTGCCCCAGGCGACCGCGGCCTGGTTCTGCAGGAGGACGAGGGCGATCAGCGCCAGGCTGATCGCCCCTCGTTGGAACCGTTTGGCTTTCGCTTCACTTCGCAGACCTGTCCGCTCCTCGGCGCGCGGCATCAGAACGTCAGGTGCATCGCCAACTGCAGGAACCGGTTGCTTCCCACGGTCTGTCTGATCACGCCATAGTTCTGCGGATTGGGCGATGCAGGTGTCAATATCTGGGTCATGTCAGACGGAAAACAAGGGTAGGGATTGAAGCAGCCATTCAGCGCAAAATTGCCGTTTGGCGCATCAAAATCCGGATGGTTGAAGATGTTGAACGCGTCGGCTTGGAATTTCATGGCAACGCGTTCGCCAAGCTTGAAATGCTTGACAATCGACACATCGAAGCGCGTTTGGAATGGCGCGCGGAAGATGTTGCGCGCGTTGTTCCCGTAGCCGGTTTCCTGCGTGTCGCAAACGGCCGCCCCCCCAGCAGTGGGACCGCAGGGTGGAACCCCGCTTTGGCCGGGTTGAAGGTAGGGAATGGAAAAGTCGTTCGGGCTGATGTAGGGAACCCTAACCTGGCCTGCAGGGTATCCTCCGGTGGTGAAGTAATTGTCGGTACCGCCCTCGGTGGCTTTCTTGGGCGAAATCCCAGGAGCCAGAGGGAGAATCGGATTGGTGATGAAGTCGTCAGCGCTGAAGAAAATGCTGGCAGCCGTTCCCGAGAAATCGATCACGCTGAAAGGCTCGCCGCTCTGAGCCACAGTCACGCCCTGGATACCCCATCCGTTCACCACCTTGTCGACGAACTTGGATGCATAGGTTCGAGTCGGAAGTTGGTACACATAACTGATGGTCAAGACATGCGTGCGATCGAAATCCGAAGAAGAATAAGCCGTTCTGGGAACGAGAGGATTGTTGCCGTTGAAGAACAGGCCCGCGCCCAACCCGCTGCCTTCGTCGAGAGAGTGCGACCAGGTGTAGGAAGCATTCACCTGCAGGCCATGAGACATTTTCTTGGTCGCCTGGAACTGCAACGCGTTGTAGGTGGAGATGCCCTCGGCTCTCCAGAAATCTGCATTGGGATTGAAGCCGATGTAGGGTGTGCGCAGCGCCGTGTTTCCATCGGAGAAGGAGAACGCTCCGATCGTGGTTTGCACTTGCTCGGTAAGGAGCGGGCACGGATTATTGTTCCCGCTACAGGCAGGCGACGTAAAATCGGCGGCCTGGAAGCCATAGCTGTAAATCTGCCCGTTAATCGGGCTCGTCGGGGTTGCGACGCCAGGCTGGTTAAAGGGAATGGGTATCGGCTGGTGTACGCCGTGATTGCCGATATAGGCCATGGTGAGCACCAGGTTGTTCTTCGGTTGCCACTGCAGGTCGAAGCTCCAGTCTTCCGAATACGGCAATTTGTTCGCGGGATCGTAGGCGCCGAACAGAAAGTCGGAATTGGCGAAGCCGGTCGGTGCGCAGGTAGGACTCACCGGTTCGGCGCAACCGCTCAATTGAGACTGATTGTAAATAAGGCTTGCTACCCCGTTTAGATTGCTGGGAGGGGGCGGAGGCGGAGTCGTGCCGAAAGGGCCGAGGGTAAGGCAGTTCGTGCTGGCGCAGGTAGCTACATAGGGTACGGTGAAGGGTTGCTGGGTGGTGACGCTGAAAGGTCCGCTTATACCCAGGCCGGCGCTGGCGGAAAGCTCGGTAAAGTATTCGCCTCGGTCGGCGAACATTCCGAAGCCGGCACGGACGACAACGTTCTTGAGGCGCGACGGGCTCCAGGCAAGTCCGATGCGTGGGGCGAACATCCATTGGCGACCGGTGAGGGTGGAGTCGCTGACGCCTTTGAATCCGAACGCCTTGTTGTTCCCGGCCACCACCAGGCCAATCCCTGGTTCGCCATTGGCAAGGTTCGCGAAGGTGTCGCAGTCCGGAGGCGGCGAGGAGGAGTTGCAAGAACCGGTATATTTGTAGTCAGAGGGGTAGAAGTTGGTCAGCAGGCCATTGATTTCATTCAGGGGGCCATCCCAATCCCAACGCAAGCCCAAGTTCAACGTGAGGTTCGACCGGAGTTTTATGTTGTCCTGAGCAAAAAGGCCGGCCGATTTCGAGCGGAAATGACGGTTCGTCTCGCCGTTGAGGAGCAGACCGCTGCTGTGATCCGAGCCGATGGTCCCCGATAGGAAATCGGCGAAAGAATTAAAGCTCAGGCTGGCCACCTGGTTCTCACGGTTCTCAACATTGAGTTGCATGTAATCAAAGATGCCGCCGAAAGACCAGGAATGGCGTCCGTGGACCCAGTGAAATGTCGACGACCCTTCATGCTCGTTCTGAAAAATTCCCGCGTTGGCGAAGTTCGTGGAGGGCCCAATGCTCATCGAGTTCCCGTGGGTCGGGGGCACGAACGTGCCGCCGCCCGCAGCGGCGCCGGCATCCGCATTTGCGATGGTGATACCGGGAAAGAATGTGCTCCCCAGCAGGTTGAGGCCGACATCGCTGGGTTTCAAGGACTGGCTGGTCGTAGCGTTGGCCACCTCGCGGATAAAGCCGTACCTGTTTTCCCAGGTCGCGTTCGGGGTGAGAACGGTGGTGTTATCGAGGGAAAAAAGCTGGCTTGCCGCGTGCATGGTTTGCGGGAAGCCGGGCACAGCACTAACCGCGAAGGGAATGTTGGTAGGATCGCTTTGGAAGTAGTACTTGCCCGCCAGGCGGTTCTTCGGACTAAAGGTGTAATCGATGTTCCCGTTGATCTGGGTGGCGTTGAACTGGCTGGCCGGGCCTTTTACGAAAGCATTGAAAGGCTGGCTCCCGCTTTCAGGGGTCGTCGCATTCGACGAAGGGATGATGAACTGACCACTGGATGTCTTGGCGTTCACGATGGCCAGTGCCACTGGATCGATGGCAGTGATGCACGCTGGATCGCGCCCCACTCCACACTGATCATTGGTGTTCGCCAGGCTCATGAGGGCCGCTTGATCGTTCCTATTTGTATCCGTCAAACCTTGCAGGGTGGGGACCCCGTTGAACGCGCCGCTGAGGGCGTCGCTGATTCGCTGTCCTTGATAAGAAACAAAGAAGAACATCTTGTCTTTCTTGATGGGACCGCCCAGCGTCGCGCCAAAAACATTGCGATGGAGCGGCGGAGCGCCACTGAAGAACGGATTGGGCGCCAGAAAGGTGGGTTGCGCGTCGAAAGCATTATTCTGGAAATATTCGTAAACCTGACCGTGAAGATGATTCGTGCCGGACTTGGTTGTGGTTTCCACGTGTGCGCCGCTGGCCGAGCCCATCGAAGCATCGTACATGGAGGTGGCGACGTGCACTTCCTGAATGGTTTCCACCGGAGGGGTAGGCAATGCCTGGCCGATCGCGTCAAACACTGAACTGTTGGTTTGAACTTGGCCGCCTGCGCCGAAAATTTCTCCGGTGTTCAGGGTGAACCGGCTGTCCGAGATGTTACTGGTTGAATTTCCGTTGAACAAATTGTTCGCGTTCACGCCATTGAAGGTGAACAGATTGCTGGTATCACGCTGGCCATTGGACACGATTCCCTGATTGCCCAGGCCCTCGTTAGAGCCCGAACCCGAGAGGAAGTCCGCGCTAACGCCGGGAGCCTGGATGGCAAGTTGAGTGAAGCTTCCCGTGCCCAGCGGTACGTCCTCGATCTGCTGCGTCCCCAGCGTGTAGCCATTTGTGGTGTCTGTCTCGTTCAACAGGGGAGTGCCCTCGACCGTCACCATGGTTGAAACCGAGCCCGTTTTTAGCTTGGTGTTCACCGTTGTGGTGCGGCTGCCCTGCACGATGATTTCGGGGTGCACGTCCGTTTCGAATCCCTCTTTGACAAACTTGACCTCGTAAGTGCCGATGGGCAGGTCAGAAATGCTGAACGAGCCGTCGCTCTTGCTTTGCGCAGTTACTTCCAGGTTCGTGGCGATGGCGCGGATCTTAACGTTCGCCCCCTGTACCACGGCGCCGCTAGCGTCGGTAACCGTTCCGTTAATCGCCCCCAGCGTCTGCTGGGCCGACGCGAACTGAGTCAGGAGAGCCAGCGCCAGTGCAGCAGTAATGAAGAGGGCGCGCGGGGACTTCGAAGGGGAAACAGAAACGCCGATGCCAGGCAAACGCACGGGAGAACCTCCTGTAATTGGGAAGCCGTTATAACAAAACGACTTGGCAGGATTCAAGACGGAATCGTGCAAAAGTGTGTCAAAATTCGATGAATTTTTCTACACGGGCGAAGAAAAAGCATTTCTGCTCAAGGGGGGACTAGCGCTACTGTTCGAGAGGCGCTGGGCGAAGCCCTAATCGGACCGAACAGGTCGCTGGAGCGTTATTCTGGAGACGTGACTGAGGAGAACATCGAAGCGCCGCGGACTAGCGTCGGTCTATGTGCGAACTGCCGGTTCATGCGGCTGATCGAGTCGGACCGCGGTTCCACTTTTCATCTCTGCGAGCGGTCTGCCACTGATGCGAACTTCCCCAAGTATCCGCGCTTGCCCGTGCTCCAATGCGCCGGGTATGAGGGCCTGGGTACGGACCGGGAGAGCGAGTAGTTCTCCCGATTCTCTGTCGGTTGGGCAGAGATCAGGTCGAGAACTAAGAAACGGCTAGCGCCGAGTCACTCGATTCCCAGCTCCTTGGCCAGCGCCTTCCATTTGCTATCGACCAAAGCTTTCGTCTTCGCGTTCATCACAATCTCGTCGGGCCAGGGGCGGGCGAAGCCTTCGCTGGCCCACTTGCGCGTGGCGTCGATACCCATCTTCGACCCATAGTTCGGCAAGCGTGAGGCATGGTCGAGAGAGTCCACCGGGCCGAGCGTGAATTGAATGTCGCGCTCGGGATCGATGTGGTTGAAGACTTTGAGGGTGACATCGGCGATATCCTGTACGTCCACGTCTTCGTCCACCACCACGATGCACTTGGTGAACATCGCCTGGCCCAGCGACCAGATGGCGTTCATCACCTTACGAGCCTGTCCTGGGTACGACTTCTTGATGGAGACGATCATCAGATTGTGGAAGACGCCTTCGATGGGCAGGTTGATGTCGACGAGTTCGGGAATGGTCAGTTTCATCAGCGGCAAAAAGATGCGCTCGACCGCCTTACCCATGTAGGCGTCTTCCTGCGGGGGCTTGCCGACGATTGTGGTCGCGTAGATTGGATCTTTGCGGTGCGTGATGCAGGTGACGTGGAAGACGGGATAAAGATCTTCGAGCGAGTAGAAGCCGGTGTGGTCGCCGAATGGGCCCTCGCTGCGAAGTTCGTCGAGATTCACGTAGCCTTCGAGGACGATTTCGCTGGCTGCGGGGACTTCCAGGTCGACGGTTTCACATTTCACCAGATCGACGGGGGCTCCGCGGAGGAAGCCGGCGATCAGGTATTCCTCAATCTCGGGCGGCGCAGGAACGATCGCGGAAAACGTCACGGCAGGTTCGGTGCCGATGGCGACGGCGACTTCCATCTTGCCGCATGGACGGTCGCCTTCGGCAAGAATGCTGCCGCCGGAGCTGCGCGCCATGATGTCCACGGCAGCGGATTTTCCGTCGACCGCCGCTCGCATGCGCTCACGTGCGTGTTCAGCCGCAACTTTCTGACGCTGCCAATGCATTCCCGTCGTACGTTCGTCGTAGACCTGCATCCGGTACATCCCCAGATTGCGTTTCCCCGACTTGGGGTCGCGCGTGGTGACCAAGGGGAGAGTGATGAAACGCCCGGCATCTTTGGGCCAGCATTGCAGGATGGGGAAATCGAGCAGGGAGAAATTGTCGCGCTGGATGACCTCTTTGCAGGGGCCGGTGGGCACCGTGCGCGGGAAGAACTTTCCGGCTTCCGTCAGCAGAGGAAGCATCTTGAGCTTGTCGAGGAAACCCTGGGGAGATTTGACATCCATGAACATGCGGATGCGGGCGGCGACCTCGTCGAAGGAATTGACGCCGAGCGAGAGCTTCATGCGGGCATCGGATCCGAACTGGTTGATGAGGAGTTGGGAGCCGGGATGACCTTTGAGATTTTGGAAGAGAAGTGCGGTGCCACCAAGCTGTCCGGCTTCGCCCGGACGGACAGCCGAGGGCTGTCCCCACATGTGCGATTTCGAGACACGGTCGGTGATTTCGGCGACTTCAAGGATGGGATCAGTTTCGGTCTGGATGCGCTTCAGTTGTCCGGCGCGGTCTAGCGCGGCGATCCACTGGCGGAGGTCGTCGAAGGGCAAAGGATTCCTCTCTGTGAGCGAAGATTATAAGGGATTCGGGAGTAGGGGCACGAGTTGGTTCGCCTCGCCGTCAAGCCTATTTTCGTTGTTCGAGCTTCACGCTGGCGGTGACTGGCTGACCGTCGCGCAGGACTTTCACCTCGACGACATCTCCCACTTTGCTGCGGCGGAGGGCGTCGGTGAAGTCGTAAAGATTTTTGATGGGCTTGTCGCCGAATTGGATCAGGATGTCTCCCGCTTTCAGTCCCGCCTTCGCCGCGGGGGAGTTCGGTTTCACGTCGGAAAACTTCACGCCATTTTCGGTTTGGCCAAAGTCGGGAATCGAACCGAAGTAAGGACCGTAGCCCCCACCTCCGCCGCCTGCGGGCGGCTTGTCTTCGGCAACAACCTGGAATGCCGGCGCATCTGGTGCGTCCGCCAGTTGGACTGCGACGTTTCGGACCATGTCGAGCAGACGCGCAGCCGAAGGGGCGTTGATCTTGTCCCAGGTGTCGGAAGGTTTGTGGTAATCCGAGTGAAGGCCGGAGAAGAAAAACAACACCGGAATCTTCTTCGTCACAAACGAGGTGTGGTCGCTCGAAGAATATCCGCCAGCGGAATATTCGATCTTGAAGGGCGTGTCTTTCTGGGCCTGTTCGAGCACGGCTTTGAAAGTAGAGCCGGTACCGACTCCGCCGATGTAAACCTTGTCATCTTTGATGCGGCCGATCATGTCCATGTTGAGCATGGCTACGGCTTTGGCGAGAGGATGCGTCGGGTCCTTCACCCACGCGGCGGAGCCCAGGAGCCCGAGTTCTTCTCCAGCGAAATCCATAAAGAGGATGCTGCGCTTGAGTTGTCCGCGTTGTGGGGCGAGAAGGCGCGCTAGTTCGAGGACGCCGGCGGTGCCGCTGGCGTTATCGTCGGCGCCGGGATGGATCTGGCCGATTTGCGATGGAGCGAGCGAATCGAAGTTGCCACGGCCCAAGTGATCATAGTGGGCTCCGATGATGACGTATTCGTCAGTCTGGCCCGGCAGCCAGGCGAGCACATTGTTGACCATGGCGCGCGTGGTTTCGATATCGATGTGAAGGGACAGGTGAAGCGTGTCGGGGAAGGCGAACGATGCGGGTTTCGTGGCCGAGTTGATCTGCCCCTGCACGCCCTTCAGCGATTTTCCGGCGGACTGAAACCAGGACTCCGAGACCGCGTTCTTCACCTGCACGATGACAATGCCGACATTTTCCGGGCCGCTGACGCTGCCGAATCGCGTGAGAAGGTCTTCTTCTCCGTCGCCCAGTTTGCCATTGAGCACGACCACGGCTTTCGCTCCGTGATTGCGGGCGTTAATCGCCTTGGTGATGAGCTGCGAGTGCTGGGTGAGTCCATGGTTGCCGCTCTTTTCCGCGAAGCCTGACGGTTCGTAGCGGAGGACGACTACGATTTTGTCTTTGACGTCGAGCCCGGCATAGTCGTCGTAGTGGAATTCGTCGGCCGTCGCGCCGTATCCCGCGAAGACTAGTGGGGCCGCGGCCTGGCCGGAGGCAGAAAAGCTGAAGGGGACGAAGTCGCGATCGATCTTCAGTTCGTTCTTGGACCCGGCTGCTTGCGCGACGAAGTGGTTGTCGGACTTGAGGCGCGCACCGGTGACGACGGTGAAAGGCTGGGCGTATCGATTGACCCCGGCGGGTTGAAGGCCGAGTTCCTTGTATCGCTTCTCAAGCAAATGTTCGGCGCGCGTCAGGCCTTTAGTTCCGGCACCACGGCCTTCCATCTCCGGAGCGGCGAGCAACTTGATGTCGTTGAGGTAGCGTGCGGGATCCGCTTGCTGAACCGGAGCGCTGGCCGCAAGGAATATTGCAGCCGCGAGTAAGAGAAGAACGCGAGGCAACCTTAGACGATTCGGCATGATGATCATTCCGTGGTCCGAGAATCGTATGAGGTGGGGATGGAGGTGTCAATCACAGGGGTACGGCTGCGACCAGCTCACAGGATCGAGCGTCGGGCGGCACAGAGATTCTTTCATCCTTAAACGGTTAACGAGAGCACCGTTTCCTCGATCTGTTTCCAGGCATGGGTGCGCGGATCGATTATGTCGAAGTGACCGGCGCCGGGAATCTCGAGCAAGTGCGCGTCTTCCTTCTCTTTGCCCGAGAGTTTCTGCTTGGCGGCGAAATAGTCACGGCTGAAAGCGGGTGGAACGACGTCATCGGCGGAGCCGTGAATCAGCCACTGGCGGGCGTGGCAGACAGAGAGCTCCATGGGGTCGGCTTCGCGGTAGTGGTCGGGAACCTCGCTGGGCGTGCCGCGGAGAAACTCGACGACGGCGTCGTTGCTGAGGTGGAGTTGGTAAGCGCGTTGCAGGTCGACAACCCCAGCGAGCGAGACGACGCGAGTCAGACTGGGCTCATGAGCGGCGAGGCAGAGGGCGAGTTGACCTCCGGCGGAGTGGCCGATCACCACGATTCGTCTTGAATATAAATTGTGTGCTTGCGCATTTTGCACAAGAAAATGATAGGCGGAACGGATATCGGAGAAGGTGCCGGGCCAGGCCCCGCCTTCGTTGCCAACGCGGCGGTATTCGAGGTTGGCCGTTGCCAGTCCTTTGGCGGTGAGAGCCGCGCAGAGGTGGCCTGCGTGGTCGAGATTGTATTTGGCGCGCCAATATCCCCCGTGGATGTTGATGATAAGGGGATAGCGTGGCTTGCTTTTTTCTTTGGAGGAAGGCAGACGCAGATCGAGAAACTGGTTTGCGTCCGAACCGTAGGCGAGGCGCGCGTCGGCGGGCGGAGGTTGCAGAGTGAGGAATTCGTCCGACATGGCGAAGAGTTGATTCTAATGGGTAGCGGGCGTAGCGGGTCACTCATGCGTGCGGCACGGCGTCGCAGGCAGAAGCGGCGACACGCATGCTCACTCGTAACGCAAGGCTTCGATTGGGTCTAGATTGGCGGCGCGCAGGGCCGGGACCATTCCGCTGATCACGCCCACAATCGCGAGAATGGACGTTGCCACGACCAGAATCATGGGCGACACAATGAGGCGGATGTCGGCGGCCTCGGCATGTTTGGCCAGTGCGCTGTAGAAAGTGATGCGGCCCGCCAGGATCGATACCGCATAGGAGAGCAGAATTCCGAGGAAGCCCCCGGCGGCTGTGATGACCATTGCTTCGGCGAGGAACTGGAACAGAATGTGGTGGCGTCGCGCTCCCAAAGCTTTCTCCACGCCGATTTCACGGGTGCGTTGGGTTACGGATACGAGCATGATGTTCATCAGGCCCACGCCGCCGATGCCCAGCGTGACGGTTCCGATGAAGGCCAGGAGGACCTTCAGCGCCATGGTGATGATGCCGAACTGGGAGAGCTGCTTCTGGGCGTCGAAGACGAAGACGGCGCGCTGGTCGTCGGGCTTGAAATTGTGCGCCGTGGCCAGGGTTTCCCGAATTGTCTTGTCTAGCTTCGTGTGGTCGAGGCCTGCCGAATCGAGCCAAATCCCATCGAGATAGTGGTTGTCCTTGAGCACATCCATGGAGTTGTAAGGGATGTAGACGACGCGGTTGTTATCGTTGTCGCCCTCCTGCATGCGAGGCGCTCCCACCCCGATCACTTCGAAGGTCACGCCATCGATGCGGATGGTCTCGCCGACTGCGGGCATGCCGGAGAAAAGCTTGTCGCGCGCCTCCGAGGCGATGACGGCATAGAGACCGTGCTGCATGTTATCGGCATCGTTGAGGAATCGTCCCTGCTCGATGTCGAGATTCCATATGTCCTGGATCGAAGGGTCGAGCCCCATCACGGGGAACGTAAACGAGCGATTATTGTTCTGAACCGTGGAATCCTTCTGCAGCATGCGGACGACATGGCGGCAGAGCGGGACGTTGTTGCGCAGCAGTTCGATGTCGTCGTTGGTGAAGCGAATCTGGACGCCCGCCTTGTTGCCTCCGGCTTGCTGTGAGGTGCGGCCGGGGAAGACTCCCACGGCAGTGGCGCCGAAGCTCTCAAAGATGGTCTCGATGGCCTTGCCGAAACCATTGCCGTAGGAGAGAAGCAGGACGACGGTGGCGATGCCCCAGGCCATTCCCGCCATCGTGAGCAAGGTGCGGCGCAGGTCGTGGCGCATGGCGGAGTACGCTTGATGGAGGAGATCACGGTGCATGGTTATTCCTTGCGGAGGGCCTCCACGGGCTCCAGCATGGCGGCGCGCCGGGCGGGATACAGGCCGGCGGCCACGCCCGCGACTCCGAGCGAAATCACTGCCAACGCCGCCGTGGACGCGACCAACTTGGGCGGATCGAATCCCTGACCAAGATCAACACCTGACAGCAGGGCCATCAGTCCCGCCGCGCCTCCGATGCCGATGCCTCCACTTAGCAGCGTTAAGAAAGCCCCTTCCACGAAAAACTGGAACATGATGCTGGCGTTGGTGGCGCCGACGGCTTTGCGCAGGCCGATTTCGCGAGTACGGTCGGCGACGGCGACGAGCATGATATTGATGATACCGATTGCGCCTAGAGCGAGCGTGACCAGTCCCACGCTGCCGAGGAACATGTTCATTGCGTCAAAGATCTTGCCGATCTGGTCGATGGTCTTGATGGTGTCCCACTCGTCGAAAGAGTCCGGATTGTTGGGGTCGAAGCCGTGATTGCGGGCAATGATTTTGTGGACTTCCTGCTGCGCGGTCTCATGCAAGGCGCGCGATTTGGGCTGATAGTTGATGAGAGAGATGACATCGGTGCCAATCCCGGTATTCAGCGGGCGGAAGTAGTCCTGCATGGCATGAAACGGGACGAAGCTGCGCAGGTTCAGATTCATGTTGTCGCCGTGGCCGATTTTTTGCAGGGTGCCAATCACGGTGAAGCGAATGCCGTTGAGCAGAATCGTGGCCCCGACGGCCGGGCGTCCGGGAAACAGGGTGCGCCTGACTTCGTCGCCGATGACGATCACGGTGCGCTTTTGCGCATCGTCCATGTCGTTGATCCAGCGGCCTTCGTTGATTGGAAGGTTGCGAATCTGATTGATGTTGGCGGGCACACCCATGATTTGGCCGCTGGCCTGAAAAAAGTCGCTCACCGCTCGGATATCGTTGCGGGAAATGACGGGGGCAGCAGCGCCGACGCTGGGACATTCGTTCACAATGTCCTGGTAATCGCGATAGGTGAGATAGTACTGCCGCAGTGCCGTGAAGCTGCCTTGCATTACGGGGGCCCGGCCCGACCAGATGAACATCACGTTTTCGCCCAGGGAATCGAACTGCTTGCGATTGCCGGCGCGAAATCCTTCCCCCAGGCCGACCAGCAGCAGCAGGGAACCGACGCCCCAGGCAATGCCGAACATGGTGAGGAACGAGCGCAGTTTGTGCGCCCAGAGGGCGCGGAAGGTCTGACCGACGATGTCGAGGATGAGGTGCACGCTGCTCAAATATTATACGGGGCTTGAGGTCCTAAGGTTCCCGCCGCAAGCCTCAGACCTGGCTACCCTCCAGAGGGCCGCCCCCGACCATCGAGCTGGGGCTGAGGTCCGCGGTCCGAGATTTGATTTTCGATTTTCGTTCCGAATCGCGCGCGAGTTAGTTATTCTCTAGCGGGATGACGACGCTTGCCCTGACCGAACTGCTGGGCGCCACGGTGTATGACCCGTCGGGCGCGCCCAGCGGGCGTGTGCGCGAGGTGACGCTGACTCCGCAGGAGGACCGTTCCCGCATCTCTTCCCTGATCGTGAAGACCAAGTCAGGGAACCGGGTGTTGCCATTTTCCGCGGTTTCGGCGATCAATGGCGGCGTGCGGGCGACCACGGCGGCGGGAGAGTGGCTGGCAGCAAACGGCACAGAAGGTCTGTTCTTGCTGGAACGCGACCTGCTTGACCAGCAGGTCATCGACGTCAACGGACGAAAAGTGGTCCGGGTCAACGATGTCGACCTGCAGGTGGACGCGCCGAAGGATAAGGATAAGGACGCAGACCGGACGCATCCCGTGTTGCGGGTGCTCTCGGTAGATGTGGGAGCACGCGGCGCGGTCCGGCGGCTGTTGCGCGGAGTGGCGCCCAAGACGGCTTTGCAGGCGCTACTTGGCAGAATCCCTCCCCACAGCATTCCGTGGAACTTCATAGACGTAATTGAGACCGATCCAGCTCGGCGCGTAAAACTGAAGACCTCGTATGAGGGCCTCTCCAAGCTGCACCCTGCCGACATTGCCGACATCGTAGAAGATCTGGCGCCAGATGAGCGCCAGGCTGTGTTTCAAACCTTGGACGAAGAGACTGCGGCGGAAGCGCTCGAGGAGGTTACGCCGAGGGTTCAGAAATCAATCGTAGAGTCTCTGGATTCCGGCAGGGCAGCCGACATCGTCGAGGAGATGGATCCCGACGCAGCCGCCGACCTGCTGGCCGATCTGGCCGAAGATCGCACCGAACAGATCCTGATCCAGATGGAACCGGAGGCGCAGCAGGACGTCGTCGAACTGCTGGAACATCGGGAAGAGACGGCCGCGGGCCGCATGACCACCGAGTTCCTCGCACTACCCCTGGCGGCGACCGTGCAGAATGCCGTCGATTCCCTGCGCGAATTTGAGGGGGGAGTGGAAGCGGTGAGCACAATTTATCTGGTGGATTCTCAAGGAACGCTGAGCGGCGCGGTTCCGCTGGCGCGGCTAGTGCTGGCGCAATCGTCGACACCGATGCTGTCGCTCACGCAGGAACCGCTTGTACTCGCTCATCAGGGCGTCGAGGAAAACAAGGTGGCGGAACTGTTCGATAAGTACAATCTACAGACTCTGCCGGTGGTGGATGACCACAACAAGCTGATTGGCGTCATCACTTCGGATGACGTGATCAGCATGTTGCGCGCGAAGCTGTAGGAAAAAAGGGCGGTGTTGGGTCTTAGGTGTTGGATCTTAGGACTCGAGGTCAAGGCGCTACGCGCGCCACAGCCTCCTGGGTTCATCGCCCGCAGCTCCAAAACTTAAAGCCCAAGACCCAGACCCAAGACTAACCGGCACCAAACCCGACATCCGTAATTCCAACGGCGCCGCACTTTTTGTTTGGTGAGATTCACTGCGTGCATTTATCCTGTGGCGTCGTTTGTAGCGGCAGTCTGTTCCACTCATATGTCGGCGAAAAGTGCGCATGAGTTACCTGAGACGTTGGAAGATCCGGATCCTGCTGTTCTTTGCCGTAGTCGGGCCGGGCTTTATTACCGCGAACGTCGATAATGATGCCGGCGGCATCCTGACCTATTCGCAGGCCGGGGCACAATTCGGACATCTTCTGCTGTGGACCATGATCCCGATTACGCTGGCGTTGATCGTGGTGCAGGAAATGTCTGCCCGCATGGGCGTCGTCACTGGCAAGGGCCTGAGCGACCTCATCCGCGAGGAATTCGGGCTGCGCATTACCTTCTTGATGATGATCGGAATCCTGATCACCAACTTCGGCAACGTGGTTACAGAGTTCATCGGCATCGCGACCAGTCTGGAATTATTTGGCTTGTCACGATTCGCCACCGTGCCGGTGTGTTGCGTGATCGTGTGGCTGATTGTGGTGAAGGGGCAGTACAAGAGCGTCGAAAAGGTATTCTTGGCGGCCTCGTTCTTCTATGTTGTCTACATTATTGCCGGCGTGAAGGCGCATCCCATGTGGAGGGACGCGACGATTGCAACCTTCAAACCGCCCGCCCTGAAGGCCTTTCACGACCAGGCTTATCTTTACATGGTCATCGGCGTGGTGGGGACGACGATTGCGCCCTGGATGCAGTTCTACCTGCAGTCGTCGATTGTCGAGAAGGGCGTGTCGAAGCGTGGATACAAGGCTTCGCGCCTGGATGTCGTTACTGGCTGTATCTTCACCGATGTGGTGGCCTGGTTCATCATCGTGGCCTGCGCCGCCACCCTGTACGTTCACGGGTATCGCGACATCAAGTATGCCGCCGATGCGGCTCAGGCTCTGAAGCCTCTGGCAGGAGATTACGCGTACATCCTTTTTGCGGTTGGTCTCTTCAATGCTTCTCTATTCGCAGCGTCGATTTTGCCGCTTTCAACTGCATACACCGTATGCGAAGGGTTGGGGTTTGAATCCGGAGTAGGAAGGAAGTTCGGAGAAGCGCCGGCATTTTACTGGCTCTATACGCTCCTGATCGTAGCCGGAGGCGCCGTCGTCCTCATCCCCGGCCTGCCGCTGGTGAAGATCGCCGTGCTGTCTCAAGTGGTCAACGGGGTGGTGCTGCCGTTCGTGTTGATCTTCATGTTGCTGCTGATCAACAAGAAGGAATTGATGGGCGAGTATGTAAACACGCGATTATTCAACCTGGTCGCGTGGATGACAACTGTCGTAATGATTGTTCTGTCCCTGGCGTGGTTCTGGACGCTCCGTTCTGGTTAGAGCAGTTTCCCCGCCGCCAAATCCCGCACTAGTGTCAGGTCGGCCTCAAGGAAGTCGTACTTCGGAAGATCCTTGGGCTCGGCCCACTGCATGTCGCGAAAGATGCGGTTCTCGATTTCTCGCTGGTACTCGCGCACGACGAAGAATCGGAGCTCAACCATGCCCCCGTTCGGATACTCGTGTTGAATGCGTCTGATTTCATCTCCGATGGTGGCCAGGATTCCGAGTTCTTCTTCCAGTTCCCGGCGCAGGGCGGCGCGTGGCTGTTCGCCCTCTTCGATCTTTCCCCCGGGAAACTCCCACTTCAGAGGCATGGTCTGGTGACGCGTGCGCTGGCATACCAGCAGCTTCCCTTCTCTTACGATGAGGCCAGCGACGACGCGCTTCATCGCTGGGGAACAGCGGTGGCCTGCAGCGCGCTGGCCACGGGATCGACGCAACTGGTGAAGGTGAAGGCGAACGCGGCAACGCCCACCGAGCAGCGCAGTTCCAGTTCGTGCTCGCCGAATTCTTGGTTGTCGACAAGAAAATACATGCGCGCTGAGTCGACCGCGAAGTAGCTTTCTTCTTCGTCCCCGTTCGCGGCGCGGCGGAAGCGAGTGTCTCGAGTCGCCTGCTTGCGGGTCAGCGGCTTGCCGTCCTGCAAAACGACAACCTCGGCCGCCGGGGCGTGCGGGCAAGCCATAACCAAGTTAACGGCGGAAGCTTCGCATTTCAAGCGCAGAAGATGCGACCCGGCTTCGGCAGCCTCGAAGTACTCGGCGGTCGATGCCCAGCGTCCACTGGCGTAGAAGAAATTTTCTTCCGGCTCTCCGGTGAAAACGTAGTCGGCAATCTGATCTTCCTTGAATCCACCTTGGTTGCCGATCCGCCCGCGACGGTGTCCCAGATAGAGTTCGCCGGACGCGCGGTAACAGATCGCGCCTGCTTGATCTGCCTCGCGCACGGGCTCCATGAAGGCTGGCAAGTTGAGGTCGGGATCAATCTCCCGTAGAAGTTCCTGAATCACCTGCTCGCACTCCCCATAACCGCCTTCGCCGAAGTGGCCGTAGCGCAGGTATCCACCTTGGTCGAGCAAGTACCTGGTGGGCCAGTAGCGGTTGGCAAAGGCCTTCCAGATTTCGCGATCGCTGTCGATTACGATTGGGTAGGTGAGCCCGAATTCGCGGATGCCGCGTTCCACGTTCGACTCGTATTGCGCGAAGGTAAACTCGGGGGTGTGTACTCCGATCACAGTGAGTCCCTTGTCGCGGTAGCGTTCGTGCCACGCCTGTACATAGGGCAACGTGCGAATGCAGTTGACGCAGGTGTAATCCCAGAAGTCGACCAGCACCGCGCGCCCGCGCAACTGCCGGAAGCTGAGCGGAGTGGAATTCAGCCACACCCGGCCGATCTCCGGGGCGCGCACTTTGCCCTTTTCGACTTTCATTCGTTGAATCTCACTGTCCGGCGGTTTCCATTTTCTTCCCCACCAGCTTGGCGCAATGCTGCACAAGGTCCTGATGTTCGGAAGTGAAAGCCGCGGCAAAGTGACTGTCAATATCCAGCTCGCCCACCACCTTGCCATGGACGAACACAGGCACTACGATCTCCGACTTGGTCTCCAGCGAACATGCCAGGTAGCGAGGATCTTTGCTGACATCGTCGACCACGACCGTCTGACCGCTGGACGCGGCCGCGCCGCAAATGCCTTGGTTGAGCGGAATGCGCGTGTGCGGCGTCATGGCGCCCTCGAACGCGCCCAGCACCAGCATGGGCGGCTTAGCGCCCGGTTCGAGCAGGTAGAAGCCCACCCAGTTATATTTCAGCATGCGATGGTGCAGCAGTTTCACCATCGTCTGCATGAATTCCTGGGCGCCGGGGACTGCCTGCGCCAGTTCAGTGACCTCGTTGCGGACTTCTTCGATTCTGCTACCTGCGAGCATGAATGAAATCTTAACTCACCGTGTCGCATTCTCAGCGGCGGAAGCGGCAACGGCAATAATCTGACGTATTCCTTTGACACAGGGGAAGAGTTCGGGATGAATCGCGAAGGCCAACGCCCGCAAACCGTGAAGCAGTGTAGGTGCGGGAGTATTGAGAAATTCATCGCGAATGCAGAAGACGCGGGCGGAGAGCGCCGCGGCAGTGCGCTGCCAGCCCCGCTCCAAAATGATCTTCTCCAACGGGACCCGATCCCCCGCGCCGCACCATGCGGCAACGATCACTTCCGGATTGAGCCGCTGAACTTCCTGGGACGCGGCTTGGCGGCCAGGAGTGCCCACGAAATCTCCTCCAGCGGCTTCGACCAGTTCCGCGACCCACTTCTGCGAAGCGATGATAGGCTTGCCCCATTCCTCGCACCAGACTCGGGGCCGCGAAATTGCAGCAATTCGGCTGCGCACCTCGCCGATGTGCCGTTGCATGGCCGCAATCACCTGTTCTCCCCGATCGATCGCTCCGACTGCGCCTGCGATGGTTGCGATGTCGGTGTAGATATCCGCCAGGGTTTTCGGAGCCAGGCCAAGAAACCGCGCGCCTGCCTTGAGGATTTCGCTGACCGCCTTTTCTTGATAGGGAACAGCTGCAATCACGAGATCGGGTTGCGCGGCGACGATCTGGGCGGTATCGGCGGTCCATGAGTCGGCCAGGATTATGCGTGAACCATCAGCCACCTCGGGCACAACGTCTGCGCAGTATCGAGTGCATGCCACCACACGCTCCAGCTCGCCGATTGAGTCGAGAATGACGGTGGCGCTTGGCTGGAGACATGCGATGCGGCGTGCGGTGTGCGAGCTGGTCATGATTCTAGGGTTGGAGCTGATTCCGTTGGAACTGGTTCAGCGCTGCCCGGAGCGCATCCAAAGCCAATTGCGCGGCGTGCGTCGAAGCTTGCGGCAAGCCGCCCACCGCGGCGATGAGCGTGTCGCGTTTTAGGGCTCGAGTTTCGCCCAGAGTCTGCCCATCCACCAGTTCAGTCAGAGCCGACGCGCAGGCCATCGAGGGCACGCATCCCTTGGCCTTGAATCGGATTTCCGCAATGCGCCCAGACTTGATTTTCAAAGTCAGACGAAGTACATCTCCGCAGGCCGGGTTCTCAATCTCCGCCATGGCGTCGGCGTCAGGAACTTCGCCGGGGTTGCGCGGATTCTGAAAATGATCGAGCAGTTGCGCGGAATACATACAGTTCAAATTGTAGCTGGCCGCGCCCCGTCACGGTGTAGCTGTCGCCGAACGGCACCCACCAGGGAGAAATATGAAACCATCGCCGCCTCTCCTCAGTAAGGGTATATAGAGAGGGAAAATGGAATTGCTGGAACAACATTCGAAGGTGTTGGACCAGTTCGCAGCGGGCGAACTTGAGGCGTTCGAGATTCTGTTCCGACAGTTCCAGGGGGAAGTCTACGGCTGGATTGTGCGGATCGTTCGCGACCCGGCAGCAGCTGAGGATCTTACCGTCGAAACTTTCTGGCGAATTTACGCTGCGCACGCGCGGTTCGAGCCGGAACGCCGTTTCGGACCCTGGGCGCGAAGAATCGCCACCAATGTGGCGATTGATTATCTAAAGACATCACAGTCGCGGGAAAGACAGTTTGCGGGTAGCCTGCCGGCCGAATCCGCGCCGAATCCGCAGGCCGGGGATCCTGCGGTCCTGAGGGAAGTGCGCGAACGCACTCAACTTGCTTTCCAGCAACTGCCTGCCAAGTTACGTGTAGTAGCGGCACTCGCGCTGGTGGAAGAACGTCCGCATAGCGAGATTGCGGAGGCGCTGAATATTTCAACGGCTGCCGTCAAGTCGCGGCTATTTCGCGCGGTTCGCCTGCTGCGCAAGAAATTAGGAAATCTGGACAAAAGCCATGAATGAACAAGAACAGAAGAGGCTTGCCGATTTGTTGAAGCACTCGGTAATGCCCATGAACAGTGAGCTGAATCGCGACCTTTGGCCAAAAATGCTGCGTCGTTTCGAGCAGAGGTCGGGGAACCGGCATTGGCTTTCCGCACTCTTTTCGGCGTCCGCGCTGTCTTCGGTGCCCTGGTTCGACTGGGCGTTGCTGGCTGTACTGATCGCCGGTATTTGCATTTTTCCGAAGTCTATTCCGATCTGGCTCTATCACTTCTAATCGAATTTGGAGGACGCTATGAACACACATCCTTATCTGCGCGCCTATATGGCCGGCAGTGCCGTGCCCACCATGATGCTTCTGATCGTGCTTAGTGGCTTCCTGATTGCACGGTATAGCTTTCACATCCCAATTCCCATCGAGCGCGCCATTATCTTTCCCATGGCGCTGGTACCCAATCTTTTTGGAGTGTGGAATATTTTCTATTTGTGGTTGCGCCCACGCCCCCACCTGCCGATTGGGTTTCATGGGGCGATCTTGCCGTTTATTCTGGCACCCGCTGGATTTGTCCTCGCCACCTGCTCAGGATTCCTGGGCGCAACTTCTAGCGGACTCGTGTGGTTCCATGAAATCGTCATTCCGTATGCCGTTCTGGCGCTGGTTTTTTCCTTTGCTCTGATCGCGTACTACCTGGTGTGGAAGTATCTGGTGGGCTTCTTCAACGAGGTGTTGGGGATCGCCTGATGGAAGATTAGCCGCGAGTTCCGTCAGGGAAGTAGATGGTCCAGCCACGCTGGCGGGCGGCGGCTTCGAGGTCGGGATTGGGATTTACCGCGAACCCATGTTTGGCGATGGCAAGCATGTCGACGTCCCAGCGGGAATTGCCAAAGGCCGCGTCGATCTCTTTTTTGACGACTGCGCGCAGAACCTTAGGTTTGCCGGGCCCCGAGGGGATGCAAGAGAGACGGTCGGTGATCACGCCGTTCTCCAGTTGGACTTTCGTCGCCAGGATATGGTCTTCGGCGATGCCGAACGATTTCATCCCGGCGCGGATCACCCATTCGTTCGAGGATGAAACGGCCCAGACATCACAGCCGTTTTCTTGCAGGCGGCCGACCAGTTCTTGCATTTCGGGAAAGATGTGGCCGGGGAAGGCGTGCTCCATGAAATCCGAGGCGACCTTCATCATGACGGCCTCGGTCATTCCCTTGTGCATTGTGACCATCTCGCCGCACATCTCATCTTCGCTCACCTTGCCGGCTTTGTACTCGACATAACGGGCACGCATGGCTTGGCCAACATCGGCCGGCACGACGCCCTGCTTGATCTCCCAGTCAAAGAATCTTTCTCCCGCATCGCCCGACCAGAGTGTGCCGTCGCAATCGAACGCTGCGACCCGCGGTTTCAGTTGCAGGACGGATGCGAGAAAGTCGTGCCTGGTGAGATGGACGGATTGCGCCCCTGAGGTTTTCATTCACTTCGACGATAACGTGCCGAAGCCAGAACGTGCAATCGTGCTTCTGGAACAAAGCGGTTAGGAGGGCTTTGCGAGCAGGGCGGCGTAATCGTCGGGCGTGTTGATGTTCAGGGCCACGAACGGGTCGCTTACAGCCACGTACCGGATGTGGTCTTGATAGCGGTGTTCAACGTCGCGGGCGATCGCGGTCGGCGACGCCTGCAGAAACACTTCGATCAGTTCGCGGCCCAAGAGATAAGGATGCCCGTGTTTGCCGGAAAACTCAGGCACGACCGCCCAGATGTTTTGCGGAGCGGATTCGTAACTATCCCGCAACTGGAGCACGGTAGCGGTGCTGACCGGCGGACGATCCACCAGTGTGATCACGGCAGCGTCCCGGCCGCGGTTGAGGACATCGTGCAATCCGACTTGCAGGGAACTGAACTGGCCCCGGCTGGGGTCAGGATTGGTCACCAGCGACGCTCCGTTGGCATAGGCAATCGGCGCCAGGGCCGCCTCGTTCTTGCCCGCCACGACGAGGATGAAGTCGGTGGAGAGCGCCAGCGACCGAATCGCCGCGGAAAGAAAAGTATCCTTCGACGACGGCTGCCCCGCAGCCTGCGGCGGCCAGGGGAGCAGAGCCTTGTCCGTGCCCATGCGCGAGGAGTCGCCTGCGGCAAGAATTACTCCAGCGAAGCTCGGGGAGCGGGACATGTGCGGAAGATAGCAGAAAGCGGGAGGAAAGTCAGTGAGCGGAGACGCTCAGAGAGTCTGGTCGCCGTTTTCCAAAGCTTGAGCAGGGGAGTCCACGTCGGATTCACGCCGCGCACCTTTGAACCAGCTCAGATGTGGCAGCGCTGTGCTCGCGTTGCGGCGGACCGCAATTAACTCCGCAGTAATGGCGACGGCAATCTCCTCCGGCGTGACGGCGCCAATATCGAGCCCGACTGGAGCGTGAACCCGGTCGAACAAGTGTGCGGGCACGCCCTCTTTCTGCAGAGTCTTGAAGATTTCGATGACTTTGCGTTTAGAGCCGATCATTCCTACGTAGCGCGCGCGCGTTTGCACGGCCCAGCGCAGAATGCGCATGTCATCGCGGTGTCCGCGCGTAACGATGACGATGTAGGAAGACTCGTTCGGATCCAGCTTCTGCGTGGCCTCGTCAAAATCGAGAGCGAGGACTTCGCGAGCCGCAGGGAATCGTTCCTTGGTCGCGTACGAGGAGCGGTCGTCAGTCACTGTTACGTCGAATCCGGCGCTCGCGGCTGTCTGGCAAAGGTTTAACGCCACGTGGCCTGCACCGAAAACATAAAGTAATGCTGGAGGTAGGATGGGTTCCACGAAAACCTCCAACGTGCCGCCGCAGACAAGGCCGGTATCGTACTTCGGGTCCTGGTTCAAGTCAAACTTTAAGGTTCGGGGCTTCTCTGACTCCATGACTTCGCGCGCGGCCTGCCAGACGTCCGCTTCCACGCACCCGCCCCCGATCGTGCCCACAATCGAGCCGTCGTCGCGGACCAGCATCTTTGCGGTGCGGAAGGAAGGAATCGAGCCGCGCACGTTGACGATGGTGGCCACGGCCCCGCGGCGGCCTCCGCGGCGAAGCTCGACGATTTGTTCGTAGATGTCCATTGCGGACCGCTGAAACTTTGATTATCAGTCGGTCAACAGGGGCGAGTCAAACCGCGCAACCTGGGCGGGAGTCCAAGCGCCGCAGAGTCGCAGACGGGATACAATCCTTATGAATTTTGCAGGCAGGAAGAAATTCACTTCGACTCGAATTTCATTTCCGGGGGGAGTTATCTTGAGGAGCACCAAACTTGCGTCCTTCTGTGTAGCAATTGCGATCCTGGGACTGATCCCGCTATTGAGCGCGCAACAGTCGAAGGGCGCGCCACCTGGTCCAGTGCCCCCACAGATCGCCGCTGCCCAAAAGGTGTTCATTTCGAATGCCGGCGGAGAAAGCTTCGAGAATGTTATCGATCAGACCGTCTTCAACGGCGGCCCGGACCGACCTTACAACCAGTTCTACGCCGCGATGAAGAATTGGGGACGATATGAACTTGTGTCTTCTCCCGCGGATGCCGACTTGGTTTTAGAAGTGAGCTGGGTCCTCAGCGATACTGGACTGAAACTCCCAGTGCTCGGACAGTTGCGATTGGTGGTGATCGATCCCAAGACGCGGGTCACGCTGTGGAATTTTACCGAGTATGTGCGGGGAGCGATCCTGCTCGGCAATCGCGACAAGAACTTCGATCAAGCGATGACAATCATTGTGAACCGCATGAAGATTTTCGCCAACCCAGCCGGGGCCCCGACGGCTGCGCTCAGGAAATAGATAGCTGATTATGAAAGCCGTTCGCATTCATCAATTCGGTGGACCGGAAGTCCTGATGTACGAAGACGTCCCTGATCCTCAGCCGCGCAAGGATCAGGTGCTGGTGCGGGTGAAAGCCTGCTCGCTCAATCATCTCGACGTGTGGGTTCGGAAAGGACTGCCGGGCGTGAAACTGCCGCACATTCTTGGCAGCGACCTCGCAGGCGAGGTCGCGGAGGTCGGTGAGTATGTCAGCGGTTTAACGGTAGGCCAGCGGGTGCTGGTCGCTCCTATGCATTTTTGCGGACAGTGCGTGAAGTGCCTTGCGGGATTGCAAAACCAGTGCCGCGAGTTCACGGTTCTCGGGAATGCAGTCGACGGCGGAAACTGTGAGTTGATCGCGGTGCCCGCGGCGAATGTAATTCCCATTCCCGACGTGCTCGATTTCAATCAGGCGGCCAGTGTGCCGCTCGTGTTCGTGACGGCGTGGCACATGCTGGTGGGGCTGGCGGCCGTGCGCCCCGGGCAGACTGTGCTGGTACTGGGTGCAAGCTCAGGCGTGGGGATTGCCGCCATTCAGATTGCGAAGCTATTTCAGTGCCGGGTGATCACCACCGCGGGCGACGAAGCGAAACTCGAGAAGGGTCGCGCGCTGGGTGCGGACTATGGCATCAATCACTACAAGCAGAAGATTTCCGAAGAAGTCCGGAAGATTACCAACAAAGAAGGCGTCGACATTGTGGTCGAGCACGTCGGCGCGGCGACCTGGGATGAAAGCCTGCGCTCTCTCAAAAGCGGCGGCAAGCTGGTGACTTGTGGCGCGACCACCGGGCCCAACGTGGCACTCGATCTGCGTTACCTTTTCGCGCGTCAGTTGAGCCTCCTCGGCTCTTATATGGGGACCATGGGCGAGTTGCACGAGGTGCTGCGCCATGTATTCGCGAGCCGGCTGAAGCCGGTGGTGGACCGCGTCTTCCCACTGAGCGATATCCGCGCGGCTCACGAGTACATCGAAAAGAGTCAGATGTTTGGCAAGGTCGTGTTGAACCCTTAGTGAATCAGCTATCCCTTCTTTTTAGGAGGCTTCGGTTTAGGCTTTGGTCCCGCGCCACCCATCCCAGTAACGACCGTGTTCTTAGCCAGATCGATTGTGAAATTGTCCACCGCCTTGGCCGCGGGTGTGCCCCCGACCGAATAAGGAGCCGACAGGTAGGTTCCGACAATCTGGGTTTTGCTCACCTCCAGGCGGAGGAATCCGAAATTATCCTGGTCATACTGTTCGAGGGTGAGGCCGTTCCCGAGTGACAATGGCGCCTTGGGAGAGGCTCCCTGCACCTGCTGGAGTTTGCCGAGATTAGTGTAGCCGCCAGCTCCGGCTACGACATAGGGAATCTGGAGTTGTCCCTTGGGGCCCTGCACGACATTTGTGAAACGCTGATAGCTGTGGACGTGCCCCGACAAGATCAGATTAGGGTAGCGCTTGACGGCCTTGAACGCGTTCATCAGCGCCTGGTCAACCACGCTGCTTCCAGAATGTTCGACGTCTCCTGAAAATGGCGGGTGATGAACGGACACGATCAGAGCAAGGTTGGGATTGGCGGCCGCCAATTCCTTCTGAAACCAGTCAATCTGGTCTTGGTGGATCTCACCCTCGGTTTCGCCGACGTTGGAAAACAGACCGATGATCGTCGCCAAGGGAGTGGTGAAGGTCCAATAGACGTTGGGCAGGTCCAACTGCGTGCGATTCGCTCCGGTCTTCAGCGAGCCAAGCTGTCCGGGGTTCTTAGACATGAAGTTCTGCACCCAACCGTCGAGCGGCACCTTGTTCGGATCCACCGGCCCATCCTGCGGATCGTCGGGCTGGCAGTCATGGTTTCCCGGAATCGAAACGATGAAGCACGGATAGTCTTTATAGGTTTGATAAAAATTGTCGCCGTACAGGCTGATATCGCCCGCGAAGTAAACTACGTCTCCGAGGTGATAGAAGAAAGCGGGCTTCCGTTTGTCCGGCAGACTCTGCGCGTCCTGGGTCATCATTTCCGCAACAAAATCCTGCTGCTGGCCTCGGTGGTCGCCGGTGTCTCCCACAGTGTGGAAGACCAGGGTGCCGCTCGCAATTGTGTTGATGTCAGCGGCAGGGAGCAACCGGGACAAGTCGAACCGGTAGGGCGGGGGGCCGTTGGGAGCGGGAAGCGGCTGGAACGGGTAGTGGGGAAGTTGGATGCCGACCGCTTGCACTTGAAGCGTGGCGGCCGAAACCGGAGGTACGTAGCTCAACCGCATGCCAGTCCCTTTGCCGGTGCTGAAAGAGCGCGATGGACTCATGGTTTTCTCCTTAGGCTTATCGTCAAAGGCGCCCTCCGTCCGGTACACACGATAAGTGTGCAAGGCGCAGCAACCCAGATAATCCGCACTTAGATTGTTAGTTGCAACCGTGGCCGAAAAAGACCACCCAAGGGGAAGATTGGCAAGAGCTTATCCCAACGAATCCGCGTGTCAAGGGATTTCGATCATGCCGGGTAGAACTAAACCGCGCGTACCTTGTAGAATAAAAAACAGCATGTCCCGCGAACTGAACTTTGGACCCTACGTTGACGTTAAGAACGGCAAGAAGACCGTTCAGGATCTCACCTTCGGGAATCCCACCCCTGAGGGAGTGGTGCTGACCACGCTCGATGCCGCCGTCAACTGGATGCGCAAGGGTTCGATCTGGCCCATGACGTTTGGTCTGGCCTGCTGTGCCATTGAAATGATGTCGATGGGGGCGGCGCGGTTTGATATTGCCCGCTTTGGCGCCGAGGTGTTCCGGCCATCGCCGCGGCAGAGCGATCTGATCATCATTGCCGGCCGTGTGTCGAACAAGATGGCGCCGGTCATCCGGCAGTTGTGGGAACAGATGCCCGAGCCGAAGTGGGTGATTTCCATGGGCGCCTGCGCGACTTCAGGGGGCGTATTCCAGAACTATGCGCTGGTGCAAAGCGTGAATCAGGTCATTCCCGTGGACATTTACGTGCCCGGCTGCCCGCCCCGTCCTGAGCAGCTCATCTACGCCATCACGCTGCTGCAGGAAAAAATTCAGAAAGAGCGCGGCACCATCAAGAAGGCGCTGAACCTGGTATAGAACCCTGGCATAGAAGCCGCCGTCGGCTTTCCGCACGAGGGACAACCCATCCGCTACCGCCGAAGCCTCTTAATCCCGGACTCAAAAGGGGCGGTCAGCGACCAGGTTCGCTCTCTCCATTTAAATGTGGCTTTCGAACTTTTGAAATCGCCAGCCGCGCTATAATAAGCCGAAGTTCGCCCCGGGGTGTCTTATGGAACGGGTTCGCGTCGCGTCCCTTTTGTTTCTGCCCTTTCTTCTCCCTGCTCTTCTCGTAAGCGGACAGAACAACCATTCGGCCCCGACCCAGGACCAGCCGTCAGCGCCGGCGTCCAGTACTCAAGCGCAGCATGCTCAAACGCCCGCCCCCCCTATTTCTGCGAACTCTCCGCGCATGTCAAAGCAGACGCGCCTGGAGATTATTCGTGACTTCGAGACCCAGATTTTCTATGCGCGGGCGACCTTTCCCATGGGCATCAAGGGACTGAAGCTGAAAGACGGCGTTGCCACGCCCAATGGTCCGGAGTTGCAGCAGGCTCTGGCCCTCTGGGGCCCTGCGGTAAAGCCGGGCGATCCCGCTCACATCTCCTTTGTGCAGATCAAGGACGACCACATACATTTTGATATCAACGGCGGTCCGGTGCATCGCAAGAAGTGGTACCAGCACATCCAGGTTTCGGGGGCGGGCGGGGCTTCGGTGCCATTGTCGCCCAATGAATCGCAGCCCAATCCGCACGGAACCTATCTCGATGTCTACTTCGACAAGTATGTCCCGGAAATGACCGCGCGGCAGTTGCGCGATCTTCTGTTTCCCGTGCTCGATTTTAATGCGAGAAACAAGGAGGAGGCGTATCTGGATACCGTGCCTCCCAAGGTGAAAGAGGCCATCCAGGCGCATCATGTGCTGGTTGGAATGAATACGGAAATGGTGTTGCACGCCAGAGGCAAGGCGCCGAAAAAAGTACGCGAGAAAGATGGCGACACCGAATACGAAGAATGGATCTACGGCGATCCGCCGCAGGACGTGGACTTTGTCCGCATCGTGGGCGACGAAGTCGTGCGTGTCGAAACCATGAGAGTCGGTGGCCAGAAGATTGTGCGCACCGACAAAGAAGTGATCCTCGAAAAGCCTGACAAGGATACCGAAGCCAAGCAGGAAGACCGCCCGGCGAACGCCCCCAGTTTGCGCCGTCCCGGAGAGGACTCTGAAAACGCCCCGAAACCTGCCGATGGAGCGTCCCCGATCCCACCCACGGCGCCACCGGATTTTCCCCAACCTTCGGGGAACCCAGGGCCGGGCGGGATTGTAGGCAGCCCCAAGTGAAACGCCTGCAGCCGGAGTAATAAACTCCGTCCGCGATACCGCGTCCAGTTGCTGAAGGCTGCGCCATCCCATGGCTGATTAATTCACATCCGTTGGCAGTCTAGATTTCCGGTATTCCCTAGAGCAATGAAAGGCATCCTATGGGTGTCTCACCAGTCTGGAGAATGCGAGGAGGAGCACCGGATGAGCACGAAGCCGTCGGAACAGATGATGGATCTCTTGAAAGAGCTGGTGTTGCTCAAAGAGTTGGACGAGAAGCATGAAACGGGGACGGGATCGGGCGTTGACACTGCCGAACTTGAGTCCAGGAAAGACCGACGGCGGGAAATAACCGAGCAGATCAAGGCTCTGGCCGCACCAGTAGGCTAATCACTGTTCCGAGGCTGGCGAAAGCACCAGCAAAGCCGCGAGGGCCGCAGCTTTGTGATCCTTAGTCCAGGGTGGGCCGATTGAACTTCCCGCGGTTGCGATCTCGCGCTGCATTTGGCTTGCCGAATTTCCGAAGGCCGCCTTCATTCGCTCCTCAAGCTCCCGCTCCCGAATTGCCTCGACAGAAATTTTCAACCGTTCACAAGCGTTCCGGATGCTGTTGCGAAAGAATTCGCCTTCCGCGGTATGAATCAGCGGATGGGCCGCGAGAATTTTCGCAAGGGAAGGCAGCGCGCGACCGGAGGCCAGCAGCACGGCTGAACCTACGACGCGATACTGGCGCCCGTCCAATTCCCGGACCACCTGCTGGATAGCCGCCAAAGCCAAGCGCTTTGAGAGGGCTGCACAGTTCGCAATGTGGCTTTCCGACTCCTGGAGTCCCATGCTCGCAGCGTGGTGATAGGGCTGGGTCGCCCCGGGGATGGTCGCATCTGTGATGACGATGCGCCGTCGGTCCACTACTTCTACCGAGCTGGCGTCTCCGGAAACGGCCACGAGCACTCCCCAACCGGAATGCATTCGAAAACCGAGGGCGGCACGCTTCATGATGCAGGTTTCCCATTCCGCACGAGACTAGTGTAGCAACGCGGGCCAAACTCATTTCACGGCGACGGTCGGCGCCACATCCGCGAATGAGAACGCCAGCGAAACGTTGGGATATTCCTGACCGTCGACCTCCACATAAGGATAGACAAAGTAGTTCAGCGGCTTGCCGTCCTGGGCGGGATTCAGACGCAGGTCACGGCCCATACTGAATTGCATGCGGTTCACGTCGTGCGATCCGAAGAAGTAGTCGCGGTTCTGCGGATGCTTCCAGGCTTCGGAGATGTCGACGGGAATCCAGCCCTTGCCCTCTATGTAGAAGTCGGACCAGCAATGGTAGCCCGTGATCTCGGCGGAATGCTTGTCGGGCGGCAGAGGGAAGCCGATCTCGAAGCGGGCTGGAATGCCCTGAGATCGCGCCATCGCAATGAACAGGGAATGGAAGTCAGTGCAGTTGCCCTTTTTGGCGTCGCAGGCATAGAGCACGTCGCCGTATCCCCAGCCGGTGCCGCTCTTGTCATAACGCATGGTGGTGAAGACGTAGTCATAAATGCCGCGAGCCTTGTCGAGCGGCTGGGTCTTGCCCTGCGTCGCTTTGGCCGCGAGGTCCGCAGGCAAGCCGGTGATGGGCACCAGAGCGTCCGGTTGCAGGTCTTCCTCCCGCTCCTTGTTGGTGAGGGAAGCAGCAACCAGGTGCGGAGCGGGGTTCAGCGCGATACGCTCATGTCGCACAACCTCGTACTCCACGTCAAAGTGCAGTTCCGGCTGAGGCGCGCGGTTGGTCTCGGCAAAGTAAATTTCGTTGCCATATTTCGATTCGCGGGTTTTCTTCACCGGCAAGTCGCCCTTGGCGGAAACGATTTTCACTTCCTGATAGGCGTCCGACTGGGCCGCGGGAATCCAGATGCGGACTTTCTTGCCCGCCGGCAGATTTTTCACCGTAAAAGCGTAGTGAAAGCTGAAGTGTCGTGAGTCTTGGGCCGGAGAGACGAGAGCAAAGGCAAGAAACAGAGACGACAAGGCACAGAGCTTGCGCAGCATAGGCGCTTCCTTTCATGTCCTCGACTGGGAACGAGAACCGGGAACTGAGAACGGGTTGGAAACGACACACGGGCGTCTTAGAGGGAACGCCGTCAAGTGAAGCCGCGCCTAGGGATGCGCATGGGAAAAGGATGCGGGATAGACTTCCCGCGATGCGGTATTTTAGCAGGATCCACTTCGCAGGGAGGGAAGGTCGTGTCAAGGAAGGACGCAGTTTTGCTGGCCAGCCGTATGCTGGCCCTGCTTGCCCCCCGAGCGTGAGGAAATTGCTGCTCGTAGTCGATCTGCAAGGACGACGAAGGAAAACGACATCCGGTAGAATCACCCAATGGCCGTAGCCATTCAATGCCGTGACCTGCGCAAGACCTATGATGGCAAAGTCGAGGCCGTGCGTGGCCTGAACTTGGAGATCCAGACCGGCGAGTGCTTTGGCTTACTCGGGCCGAACGGGGCGGGGAAGACCACAACCATCGAAATCCTCGAAGGCCTGCTCGCGCCAACTTCGGGGGAGGTGTCGATTCTGGGGCACAGCTGGCGCGAGAATGAGCGCGAGATGCGCGAGTGGCTGGGGATCTCGCTGCAGGAGACGCGCTTGTCGGAAAAGCTTACCGTGCGCGAGACCATTGAACTCTTCGCCAGTTT